>OHNP01000087.1_pt1 | contig 81651 bp, 74 predicted proteins | sample 1569531 | NCBI WGS metagenome assembly OHNP01 (sample SAMEA3879587, study PRJEB24766) | human gut metagenome | biome: human-associated habitat; feature: feces | place: USA | collected 1985/1987
TTGTTCTCATCCACAACAAGCTATGTAATTTCAGGCAAGTCCGATTCCGTGACAGAATACGTAAGAGGTATGTAAGGAAACAAAGTAATATATGTATATAAACGCCCTCTTTGTATAAGTGATTTTTATCATTGATTATCAAGATGTTACAAAGTATCAATTTCTTGTCGACAAGAAATTAAGAGTTTGTCGACAGGAAGTTAACTTCTTGCTGGCAAACTCTTGACTTCCTGTAAAAAGGAGAAATAGTAAATCTTCCGGTTTCCTTACACTGCATGAACAGCATGATTGATAGGACGAATCGTATTAGAAGGCTAAACGCCCTTCTTCATCCTGTTCCTTTAGCGTCTATATATCGGTGGTGTTGGATATATAGATACGACACATCCGACATATAGATGCAACACGTCCGACATATAGATGCAACACGTCCGACATATAGATACAACACATCCGACATATACTTCCAACAGACTACAAGTATATAAAAAGAGAAAAGACTTTTTAGTTTCAAAAAATAGTTGTTCTTTTGCAGCCTCAAAAGAAAAAAGAGTATGAATAAGAATGTACAAGGGCACATATTCGCCCTGACTGCCAATATTTTATGGGGACTGATGGCGCCCATCGGCAAATCCGCACTTATGGAGTTTTCAGCCTTATCGGTAACTACGTTCCGCATGGTAGGTGCAGCCGCCTGTTTCTGGCTACTGTCTGCATTCTGTAAGCACGAACACGTGGATCACCGCGATATGCTGAAGATTTTCTTTGCTTCACTTTTTGCACTGGTGTTCAATCAAGGAGTGTATATCTTCGGGCTTTCAATGACTTCACCCATCGATGCCTCCATCGTGACAACCACACTTCCTATCGTAACCATGATTATCGCTGCCATTTATCTGAAGGAACCTATCACGAACCTGAAAGTACTGGGTATTTTTGTAGGGGCCATGGGAGCGCTGACACTTATATTAAGCAGTCAGGCCACAAGCAACGGTAACAGCAGTATTATCGGGGACTTGCTTTGCCTGGTAGCGCAAATCAGCTTTTCTATTTATCTGACTGTGTTCAAGGGCTTATCGCAGAAATATTCTCCCATCACATTGAATAAATGGATGTTTATCTATGCCTCCATGTGCTATATTCCATTCTCTTATCATGATGTGGCAGGTATTCAGTGGACGGAAATTTCTACCGCGGCATACGTACAAGTGGGCTACGTAGTAATAGGTGGTAGCTTCCTTGCCTATATCTTCATTATGACCGCCCAAAGGTTGCTGCGGCCCACAGTGGTGAGTATGTACAACTATATGCAACCCATCGTAGCTTCTATTGCCGCCATTATCATGGGCCTGGGTGTATTCGGTTGGGAAAAAGGTGTAGCTATCGCCCTGGTATTCCTTGGCGTATATATCGTAACGAAGAGTAAATCGAAGGCGGACTTTGAGAAGGAAGGGAAAAAAGCGTGAATTAGTTACAGGTTACAGAGCTACAAGCTACAAGTGCCTTGCGGCATGATAGCGCAGCTACTTGTAGCTTGTAGCTCTGTAACCCGTAACTAATTCTTCTTCAATTCTCCAAAATAGGTATCTAGCAAGCTCTTTGCTGCAACAAAGGAAGTGAGTTTGCCTTGCAGTACTTGCTGTTCTTTATCACTTAACATGGCTTCTATGGCCGGATTGTGGTAGAAACTATCGCGCAGACGTTCATTGATGCTTTCGTACATCCAGTATTTGCTTTGCTCGTTACGTCGATATTCAAAATAACCGTTATCTTTCACAAAAGCAATATAGTCGTAAATCATCTTCCAAATCTCTTTCACACCCAGGTTATAGAAACCGGAATAAGTCATCACCTGTGGCGTCCATCCTGACTCGGGAGCAGGAAACAGATGCAGAGCATTGCGGAATTGCGATGCGGCCAGTTTAGCACGCTCCAGGTTATCACCATCTGCCTTATTGATAACAATACCGTCCGCCATTTCCATGATACCACGCTTGATGCCTTGCAGTTCGTCGCCTGTTCCGGCCAACTGGATAAGCAGGAAGAAGTCGACCATAGAGTGTACAGCCGTCTCACTTTGTCCCACACCTACCGTCTCTACAAAGATCTTATCGAAACCGGCAGCTTCACAAAGAATAATCGTTTCACGCGTCTTACGGGCTACCCCACCCAAAGAACCTGCCGACGGACTGGGGCGGATGAAGGATTTTGGATGAACGGAGAGTTGCTCCATACGCGTCTTATCACCCAAGATACTACCCTTACTGCGCTCGCTACTGGGGTCGATGGCAAGCACTGCCAGCTTACCTTCGTATTTTTCCAACACATGCAAGCCGAAGACATCAATCGAGGTACTTTTTCCGGCTCCAGGCACGCCACTGATCCCCACACGGATAGAGTTCCCTGAGTAAGGCAGGCATCTCTCAATAACTTCCTGTGCTAATGCCTGGTGTTCGGGCTTCACACTTTCCACTAAAGTAACCGCCTGACTCAGCACAGTGACGTCTCCTTTTACAATACCTTCTACAAACTCCGCTACGGAACGCTGACGCTTTTTAGGTTTCGGGCGGCGATAGGGATTGACAGACGAAGGTTGCTCAATGCCTGCATTGACAACCAATCCTTTATAGGATTCATCGTTTTCAGGATGTTCCATGATAAGATTTATGATTTCTAATTTATGATTTATGATAAGATTTATGATTTATGAAATCATAAATCTTTAACTCGCTTTGATATTCATCTCAACCTTAGGCTGCATCGGATCATTCGTAATCATCAGAATGCGCAGGTGGCGTTTCTTCTTGGCGATATTCCTCTTATCTATCGTCACACGCAAGCGGGTGGTTTCGCCCGGCTGCAACACGCTCTTCTTCAGACTTACTCCTAAAGCAGGATTGAACACCTGCAATTTACTGATTTGCAACGGAGAGCGTCCGGTATTGGTGATTTGTATATCATATTTCACCTTATTCTTCTTAGCCAGTTGTGCGCTCAGGTCTATATCTGTCTCCGAAAGACGGATTACTGGAGCATTCGCCTTGTCCGTATCGGTCATACCGGAGAAATCAGGCAGGAGAATAGCAGAAAGAGGTATCTCGTTTTCATCACTCACCTTGTCACCTGTGAAGCGTGACAGGTAAACTGATGCCTGTGTCAGTCCCAGGTCTGTCAGTTTCTCTGTGTTGAGAGTTAATGTGATAAGTCCTTTCTCACCTTTCTGAAGCACGCTCGGTTCCACTTTCATATCCAGATAGGAAGGCAGGTGCATCAATACCGGTTCATACGAACGATCCGACAGATTCACTACGCCAATCCGTATGACAGGTTTTTCGCCACGGTGCGTATCAGGGAAATCAATCTCATTTTTGTCAATGCGTATCTGTCCGATAAGATAAGGATATGTTTTCGTAAAGTCTTTTATCTCGCGCACCACCTCACCTGTAAAGTGCAGATAAGCCAGATTGGGCTGCGCATTGGAATAAACAGCTATGGACTTATCAAAATGCCCCAATGCCTTAGCATCAAAATCGACGACGATCTTCCCCTTTTCACCGGGAGCAATGGGAGTTTGTGTCCACTGGGCTACGGAACAGGCACAGGAAGGGTCTACATCAGTAAGCACCAGAGGTTGATCGCCCGTATTGGTAATGACATACTGCACGCTAACGGGATGTTTCCATTCGATCTGTCCGAAGTTGTGAGTTTCTTTATTGGATGAAAAACGCGGTTGCGCCGTAGCAGTCAGTGCTACGGCGGCAAGCGCATATATACATATCAAGGTTCGTTTCATTCGTTTTCATTTTAGGATGCACAAAAGTAGGTGTTTTAAATGAGAGTTCCTAAAAGCAAGTTTTAAAATTTCTACTCCACCTCGACCTTCACTGATGCTGAATGAGCTGCATACTCGGGAGCGTAGGCACATTGAATTGTTGCCAGCCCGGCTTCATACTGCCCGCTACGGGCAACGCGGTAACTGTATTCCAACACATATACACCCTTGCTCAGACTATCGAAAAAGAAATTAGTGGAAGCATCTTCTATCTCCACATAATAACCTATTCCACCGTTCCAGCGATAACCGGAAAGTGAATTCATCGGTTCGAAGCAGGCACCACGCTGATCTTTCAGTTGAACGAAATCCATGGCACGGTCCAGACGTATCGTCAGACGGGAAACCACTTTATCACCTACCGCCAGTTGCGTGGAAGCAGTGATGGGTTGCAATTCTTTCTTTCCACCTGTCAAAGTACGCTCTACATAGAGTTTCTTTTCTACAGCCAGTTCACCACCTTGCTGTTTTACATCGGAAATAGGTGACAGATATTGTGCATAGACTGCCCCCCAGGCAATGCCTGCATCCCTCTTTTCCACAGTAATGGACTTGGCACGCAATTCAGGACTACCTTCTGCAAAGCTTTCCTTGATATATCCCAATCCGGGAACTGTGGTCTTGGCAGGTGAGAATGTTTCCAGCACTTTACGGCCAAGAACAATGCGTACATCACCACGTGATGCCAACAAGTCACTCCCTTGGCAAAGCAATGCATAAATAGCGTCTGCCGTTGCAACAGGTGAATTCCAACTTGTAGTTTGTTTCTGCTTCAGTAACCAAAGTTTCATTTCTTCTATCAATGCATCATTGCCTCCTGCCATCCTCAGGGCTTCCATTACCTCCACATGAACGGAAATAGGTTGTGTTCCCCAAAGGAAAGGTCTTTCATAGAAAGCAAAGTATGCACCCCGTTCATCGGTTTGCACCAGATGCTCTTTAATAGAAGCGATAAATTCGTTAGCCTCAGCCGTGCGACCTGCCTTTTGCAGAATGATAGCTGATTGCGCCTTGACTCCCATTGCATTCGAACTCAGGTTCTTGCCGACCATAGAGAGGAAATAGCGATAAGCGGCTTCATTGGCAGAAGGCACTCTTTCACCGGAGATAGCTATCAGATAGAGATACGTCATTGCCGGATATGAAAGATTATCGATCTTCGTCCCGTTTTTCTCTGCTTTACGGATATTCTGATATTCCTGCAATGCCTGGCTATGCAAATAGTTGAAAGCTCTTTGCTGCATGGAAAGGGCATCAGCGGAGTTCTGTTGTCCGGTAAGCAACGGCAAGCGGACAAGGAGTTCGGTGATGTATCCCGTCATACTGCGACTACCCGGCATACCTTTGTACCAACTCCAGGCGCCATCGGCATTTTGTAATTCCTGTAGTTTAATAAGGGTGGTCATATTATTGTTCGACAGATTATTGAGATCGAACAAAGTAGCAATACGCGCTTGCTGTTCGGATTCAGTAGTAGCTTCCAGCAACCACGGGCTTTCTTCGAGAAGGATATTCTTCACCTCTTGGTTCTTCTGTAACTGACTGAGGAAGTTTTCTTTCTTACCGCCTTGCATGCGCCAACTGTCGAATACAGCTTTAATGCGCGGCTGACTGTTGGCAATGTAAGAAGCAAGGGAATTAGCATAATAAGCGGCTGCCCATGCTGTAGCATTATCTGTACGGGGCTGACTCAATACGGGTAATGCCTGTACGGCATACCAGGCGGGATTACCTGTAAATTCTACTGTCAGTCGGCGGTCGGTGGCCGTGCGGCTGTTGTAATTGAACAGGCTGTCCAAAGAGAACGTACGGGTTTCTTCACCACGTACCGGCATGGCAAGGGTTTCAGTAATGTATTCCTTATTGCTCAATACAGGCAACAAGTGCTGTTCGCCATCACTGAATGTGCCACCGTCAGCAATCATACGTACACCCAACATATCCTGTTTATCCGTCACTGTGAAACGGAAGCTTACAGGAACGGTCTTCCCGGCTTCTACCGTGAAAGCTTGGCGTTGAGTGGAAATCACTTTATCCGTCATCGGATCAAAAAGAATAAATTTCGTAGTTCCCTTCAAAGATTTACCTGTCAGATTGGTAATGGTTGCAGCAATGCTGGTCTTATCCCCTACCCGTACAAAACGCGGCATATTGGGAGACAGCATGAAGTCCTTCGCCGTAACAGCAGAAGCATCCAACTGACCGGTCAACATTCCCTTTGTATGGGAATATCCGCGGAAATTCCAACGCGTCAGACTTTGTGGCATCGTAAAGGAGAAGGAAATCTCACCTTGTTCATTAGTGCGCAGTTGCGGATAGAAGAACGCCGTTTCAGCGAAGTTTGTACGTAGTTCGGGGGTATTGCCCGACTCTACATCATCAGCCGTCTGTCCAATTTCCTGCGACATTTCTTCTTCAAACATTAGACCTGCCGCTTTTCCGGCCAACATATTTGTCAGATCAGCAGAAGCATTATCCGCCATAGCCATCATTTTTGTCTGCGGAGATGCTATGCCCCTCACCTGTACGCTTCCTGTTACATCCGTTCTCTTCACAGAACGATATCCGATTATCATTGCTTCATTTATGCCTTCTTCCGAATAAAAAGCATCGTAGATAAATGCTGGAATTTTCCACTCCTTCATCGAGAAATGACAAGAATAGAAAGCTCCACCTGTATATCCATAAGACCAATATATCTGAGGATTGAAACGGGGATAATTCACATTAAAATTCTGACGATTGGGATACAGCTTATCCAAAGAAGCATCGTACATAGTAGCAAGCATCTCAGCATCAGCCGGTGTACCTTGCGGTGTCTTTATCGTCAGACGCCACTCCTCTTCTTGTCCGGGACGCAACTTATCACGGAATACATCCCATTTCATTGTCAGTGCTTTATCCGGCATACGCTTTTGCAAGTTGACCTTTTCAGAATAGAATTCACCACCCTTGACAAAAGCAAACAGGTACTCTATCCCGTCTCCATACTCCTCTTTATAAGGAATATCAAAACGAACAATAGAGTCGGATAATTGAAGTACCGTACTGCTTAAACGCTTTTTACCGCTGAATACATCCAGCATGACATAAGCATCCTTATAAGAAGTCCCCAAACAGAATTTGGCAGGGTGTCCGGCATCAAACTCCGCATTGCGTGCATAGAACCAGACTGGTGAATCTACCGGAGGGCGATTGTCGTCATAGGAAAAGAGTACGATATTTTGCTTGTAATCAACATCCCTACCCTGATCGTCCTTGGCTGCTAATTGTAGTTCGTAAGCACCTGAAGGTAAATTCTTCCATTCCGGCAACAATACTTCCACATTCGAGGTAAACTGTCCGCTGAAACGGACTTCCTGTTTTCCATCTACAGTTTGTACCAGGCGATAATCACCCTTCACGGCAACGGGTTGCATATTCAGGTTCCGCGCCACGAATGTCAGGCGGATACTGTCATCCTTACAAATGCGCTCTTCCGTTTCGACAGACAAAACAAGCGAACGGTTGCCTGCTGACAGCGTAGTCACACTACTTTGTGTTTCACCGGCCTGGTTGGTCACAGAGGCTTCTATCTGATAGGTATAAAAACCGACATTCTCCCCTTTCACACCTTGCAGGCGGACAGGAATAGAGAACATTCCATCATCTCCTATCGTCACTGTGCCGGAAGCCAGTGAAGTGGAACTCTGCCCATAAGATCTCCACCACGAAAACAGACTACGGGTTACGGTATAGTTCAGTTCCAACCCTTGCAAAGGCACACCATTAAAGGAACTCACCGTACCTTTCACCTGTACGCTGTCTCCTACTTGATAGGAATCCTTCTGAGGATCAAAAACTATATCGAATGTAGGACGCTTATATTCTTCCACTTGTATAAATGCCCGGCCATCAGTTTCCTCAACTTCAATCGTGTAAGATCCATTCAGGCAGGCAGCAGGCAGTATAAACTCTGTGGTAAACGAACCAAATTCATTGGTACGGACTTTTTTCTCTCCAATATCATTACCATTCACATCCGAGAGCTCCACCGTATAAGTTTCATTTGGAAGAACCTTGGCGGTATCTCCCTCTTGGGCATAAGCTATACCTTTTATATAGATAGTCTGCCCCGGACGATATATGGAACGGTCCGTTAAAATCTTCACTTCATCAAACTCTTCATCTGTGCCATTCCAGACTCCATTAGAGCTATTATAAATACGCTGCAATGGCATTGCCGTATCAGTGCCTTTCGTAGCACTCAATGCACGGAATTGCTTAACCCACGGCATTACCACTTTGCCCGAAGCATCTGTAGTTTTCTGCTCCAGCACCTCATTATTCTTTGTTCCGTAACTGGAATAGAAAGTAATCTGAGCATCTGCAATAGGCTTTCCAGTCTCAGCATCCAAAGCTACAACCTCAAAATCCTTATTCGATAAAGGTAAGGTCAACACCTTGAAGCGAGTAAGATAGAGATAGTTTTCAGAAGTTTTTCCTTTCTTGTCATCAGGTACAATCTGCATAACATAAACACCTGGTTCGCCGGGCATCAGCATGCTGTATGTACTATCTGCCGACTGGTAATTATCCGGGCGCAACAAAGAGAAGTGTTCTGCCTTCACTTTACGGGCATATTTCTTATAAAAAGAGGTATTGATCTGTGGCATATCAGTTTCCTCTTTCAATAAAGTAGTATGAAACAGGTTCACTGTAAATCCATCCAGATTACGATGGGTCACTCTCAATTTCAAAGAGTCACCGGGGTAAGTAGCCCTGCTTGCAGTCAGGTTAAGTTGAGGTTGCAATATGCTTTCTTTCAGTTCACGCAATGCGGATATGCGTTTGTAGTCAGGGTAAAGACTAATAGCCTCATCACAGGTTTGCAATGCTTCCGAGTATTTACGCATATTGCGGTAATAACGGGCCTTAGCCAGATACGCCTCTGCACATACATCACGTTTACCATAGTCTTTAATGATACGGTCTAATGCACGTAGATATTGGTTCGGTGCTTCGCTCTCATCTTCTTTTACAGCACGGGGACGAAGCAAGACATCTCCTTCACGGTTACGCCAAGCCATATAATCCAGCATAGTCAGTACGGCAGCATCTTCCCGATCAGGCATTTTCCGATAGGTATTTATCATCTGCCCATAAATGCCCATAATGTCTTTCTTCACCAAAGAATCCGTATCAAACCACGAGACTTTCTGTAAAGCATCGATAGCACGTGATGCCAGCAAATGATACATTTCATGATGGTAGTATTCACTTGCATCTCCTAAAATCACAAAAGGAATATAAGTACGTGAAGATGTCTTCAGTAACTCAGTAGAGTCTTTCAAGGCTTCACCGGTATATTTTATTACCTGATTCACAAACAAATTGGCACTCCATTCGCGGATATCCGCCGGTAGAGCCATCTCTCCCAGATTAAGCGAAGTACGATTCCGCAATTCCCAGCGGTTATTATCTGCATAATTGGCATAGATACTCGCTACCAGTGAATTCAACACTGCACGGCTGACCGGATTTTGCTCACGCAACGCCCATTGTTCCAATCCTTTCAGATTGACATAGAAACTATCGGGCGTCAGTATATTCTGATACGTATTCCGGCACATATAGGCTTTAAGCATCTGCGGGGTATTCTTTTCGCGTTCCCCCTTCCGGAATATCTCATCCGTCAGTTTAATCACAGTTTGCGGCAAACTCTTTTCCTGTGCTTGCTCCACTTGCTTCCACAACTTATCAAACGACTGCGCATGCAGCACAGGCACACAGCCCCAAAACGCTGCCAGCAACACCAAACTACAAATTCTTTGAATTTTTTCCATGGATACTATTCTGTTAGTCTTTGTACTAACAACAAAGAAAGGGAATAAAGTTTAAACAAAAGCTGTTTTTTATATAAAAAAGCTTTCAAAGGGATATAAAAAGAAGCGAGAAATACGTTTTCAAGACGTACTCCTCGCTTCATAAAGTTTAGTTCAAATGCTTTTTTACTTCTTCAGGGTATAACCCATCATCAACATCTCATTCCGACCTACTTCGGCGAGAATGTTTCTCCATGTTTTAAAAATCTTTTTTTTCATAACCTTAAAAATTAAACTAATACCTAAAAATCAAATACACACTCATAAAAAGGGGGTTAATAAATTGTAGAGTAACCCCAAACGTGCTTATCAGCTTCGCTGATGTGCTTAAAAATTTTCTTTAACATTTTCATTTTGTTATCCTCCTTAAAAATCTTGTTATCCTATTGAAATCATGTTTTATAACACAAAAATAATACCTTTGTTCGAAATCTCGAGCGATATATTACATAAAAGTATGTTTTATAACATATTTCTTGATCTACATCAAAAATAAGAAGATTAGACAAGAAGAAAATAAGCAAGAATGGCAGGAAATGAAACGAATGACAAGGCAGGAGACAAGATGGCAGAAAAAGAGTGAGGCCGCTTCCCACTGGAAACAGCCTCACACAACAACATTTTACTTTTCACGATGGTGAAAAAAAGGACTAGTCTTCACAGAGTAGTTTTCTCTTTTATAATGGCATCATTAATTTTATGAATTTGAGTCCATCAAACAGAGACGCCATCCGCCTAAATAATTTACAGGCTTAAAGTACCACTTATTGGCAGCTTCCGGCACTGTTCCGTCAGCTTCCCTCATTACTATAGTACATTTCACCTCATTCATCAAGGCTGTTTTAAACTTTATATTGTTTATACGATAACTCAACACTGGAATCTGCTTCAACATACAGACTACGTTGCTCATTTCTTCATTGCTAAGTTGGAGAGGCTCATTCCATGCATCTTCAGGATCAAGCTTGTAAAGCATGGAAACAGCTTGCTCGTATTGTTTGTTTTGCACACAAGTCATAAACTTATCCACTAAATTTTCTACAGCTAGAGTATCTTCCCGAACCAATCCACTAACGAAATCATTAAATTGTTCTTCAGATAAATCCACTACAGCCTGTTTTTTATCCACTGATTGACAGGATAAAAGATTAAAAAGAGCGGCAAGTACAAAAACAAAAATCAGATGTTTCATCTTTTATTATTGAAAAGTATAAAGAAGTAAGGGTACTACTTACCCTTACTCTTATTTATGATTCGAATGACTCCGAATTAGTTAGCTACTGTTGCAGCGATTTTACAGATTACATATACGCGGATTGTACCCCAATCATACTTAACATCAAACGGAACCTTAATCTGGAAATCACCTACGGTTGTATTATTATTCTCATATACCAGTTCACCGAAGTAATGAGCAACAGCTCCCTTACCATTCTGAATATCATTTTCTGTCGGTTCTATAAAATTGAACTTAATCTTCTTACTTGCAGCACTTAGCAAATCTTTAAAATCACCAGAAGTAGAGTTCATATCAGTTCTGATTTGATCTTCCAAACAAGAGATAGACTTGATACCATAATATTCATAGTAGTTTTCTCCCTTAGTAACCGCAGTATTATCAAAGTTATGATCACGCCAATCGGTGAAAGTCAATTTCAACATAGCTTTAGAGCCGCCTGTTTCACCATCCAAGAAATTAGTTTCATGAGGATCAGCTACACTAACAGGACGCAAGAACTTCGCAAAGAATGTATTGTTAGACAAAGCAAATGGAACATAGTCACAATTAGCTGCATTTATCTGAATTTTTGCAGTAAAGGTTTGCTTATCCGCCAATTCATTATGATCTGCATAGTTCAAGATATCCTTGGCCCATTCATTAGTAGCGTTATCCGCATTATATTCTAATGTAGAAGCATTGATAGTTACAACAGGATATTTAATAAGAGGAGCACCTACCTTATTTGCATACAAAGTCTTTCCATTATTACCTACTGTAATATCATATTTCTGACCGGAATTACCTGTAACCGGAGTCAAAGCAGTTCCTTGCGGATTTACGAAAGTGAATGTTTTAGTCAACTTAGCATCCGTAAATGCAGTATAAACAGCATCAATACCAGTAACTGTCACATCGTTACCCATAAATGTGTTCAAGATATCAGATTTGAATTCATCGTCTGCACCTTCCTGTCCCACGGTTTCAACATTAGCATGAATATCACTATAGCCAGTTCCAGCTTTCGGATCATTTTTGGCATACCAATAAGCTCTGTTCTTATCAGCGTCAGCCAATGTACCGGCCGGTGTTACATTACGTTTTGATGGAGTCCAATTCAACGTCACATATACATATTGATTGATACCTTTAACAGCATCGATTACTTTAGTATAACGAACGATGGCTTTCATACTTTCCTTATTTTTAAACACTTGGTAAGCTTGGTTATTCTTAACCATCCATTTCAATATCTGAGTTTCGTTACCGCCATCATCTTGAATAGATTGAGATACGATACCATACTTAGTTGTCGCAACTTTAGAAGCAGGCAAAATTCCATCGTATTGAGTAGCATCATTTACACCACCATCCAATGTAAAGTTATCATGGAAATCCTCTTTAGAAATGCCTTGCTTTTCGAGTTGGGCAATAATTTGTTCTTCAAATTGATGCCAAGTAAGTTTCAGTTCTTTTTGAGTTTCTGTACAATTTACAGTATAGATATCAGCAAAGTCAAAATTCGGAGTTAATACAACATCACTTTCTGTAATAGTGTCAACAATCTTAAATTTCATATACCCTACTGCTGCAATCTTATTACTCTTAATATCAGTTAAAGTAATACGTACCAACGGTTCACGACCTTTTTCAGCCTTATTCTGTTCTGCTCCAAATTCTTGCTGCAAACCATCCTTCGGCATTTGTGGTCTAAGAATAGCACCATTCAAAGCAGCATGAGCACTTTCCGAAGTTTTATTATCACCTACATGATAGCCAACCAGTTCATAAGAATATTTGAATCCGTAACTTTCAGATGTCTTATCAAAAGCATACTTATCCAGTTTCTTATGAATATCTTTAGTCAAATCTTCCGGATCAACTATTTCATCAAAATGAGTATTGATAAGCTTAGATAAATCTTCACCCTCATGATTCCAAATAATCTCACGAGTAGCTGTAGCATTTATAGCCTCAGCAGCAGTCTTATACAAATGTACCGTTTCATTTTGCTCGAATGGCTGACTTAGAGCCAATGTCAAATTATGAGCATTCACCGCTTTTATTGCAGCATAATCAGAAGTAATGATTGTGTCTTGCTTACCATTATTATAATGAGCTTCCAAAGCTAGTACTGTAACTTTACTATCCTGTTCTATATCCTTAACAGTACCATTCACTAAATGAGAATTTACAGTCAGCAGACCTTTGTCTCCTTTAAAGTTGTCAACAATAGCTTCTACTACACCATTAGCTCTTGTTTTATATTCTTTATCAGCAGAAATATAAGTCAATTTAGTAATCTTTTTCCAATCTGCAATAGAAGGATTCATATGATATTCAGCAACTAAGCCTGGAGTCATAGAAGTAGCAACTCCGACCTTAGGGGCATCGGTTTTAAAATCTCCGTTTGCATTAATCTTATTAACAGTCAAGACGTTATAATTATAGGAATAAGCTCCCATAGCTTCGATACCTTGATAATAGAAAGCCGGTTTAAAGATTAGGCTGTTCAAACGAGCAGAGAGCACACCTAACAAAGTATTCAACTGATCGCTTACTTCCTTTTGCATCTCCTCATTAGCTTTCTTCAGAAGATTTTCAATTTCTTCTTTAGAACCTAAATTGGCTAACTCTTTCTTCATAGCGTCCAACTGCCCCTGAAGGGAATCAAACTTCTTGCCAGTAGCTTCTTCAAACTTCTTCAAAGCATCAATCTGAACCTGCAATGCCTGATCGGCTTTTGCCCGTGCTTCTACTTCTGCATTCAAATCAACGCCTAAATCTTTCAAGTCCTCTTTCATTGTATTCAGGTCACTCTGAATACCATCTATCTTACCTGAAAGTACAGAAAGTTCCTCATCTGTTGCTACATTTTTCATTAACTCATCAATGTAAGCTTTAGCCTCTTTGATAGCCTCAGCTTTTGCGTCGCTTGCAGCTTTTTCAGCAAGTGCTTTAACAGCTGAAGCTTCAGCAACAGCTTTGTCTGCTTCTGTTTTAGCAGCATCAGCGGCAGCCTTTGCAGCATCTGCAGCAACCTGAGCAGCGTCAGCATCAGCTTGTACACCAGCTAAAGCTTTTTCCAAGCTCGTCTTTTGTGCGCTAAGTTCAGTGTTCAGATCCGTGTACTTTTGCTCAAGACCGTCGATATCATCGTCATAGTCCTTGCAAGACGTAAATACACCCGTAGAAACCATCATCAAGGCTCCAAACAGGGCTACACTCAAATACTTCTTGTTCATAATAAAAAACTTTAAATTTATAAATTTAAAAAAATAAAGAATAATAATAGTCTGATCAATAATCTTCGTCCCATTATATACCGTTACTTTATAGGTAACGGAATTGTTGAATAAAAAGAAAAAACGTACAAGAAAACTCTAGAAAAAGGCTTTTATTAGTCAAATAGTACATCGGGACATGAAAGAAATTACCTATCAAACTAATTTGTAAGAAAAGAGTAGATTGAATAAAGTGAGAAAGAGGAACATTTAATAAAACCAACTAAAGAAGAGTACGATATTTTACTGATATACAGCGATATATTCCAACATATAAGTTATAAAAAAAGAAACAAGAAAAACCGCCGGAGAAAATATCCCAGGAAATTAGCTGATTATTTGCATTTCTACAATAGTCAAATATCAGCGTTTTATAATGAAATTCTATAAAATCCGCCCCACTCTTTAGAAGACAGCAGCATACCCTTTCACAAAGGAGATAACTTCTTGATTAGCTTGATCTATCCTTTGATTTTGAAAAGGCTTCAAATAAGTTTCCGTAACCTTGATAGATGAATGTCCCATCGCTTCTGAAATGATGCCCGGATGTATTTCACAATGATAAGCCATTGTCGCCCACGTATGGCGAATAGTATACGTACTTAGATGAGCATGACTTCCCATCCATTTCTTCAACACAGACAATTTATAATTGAAAGCCCTCAATGCCGATTGATATTCATGATAGGCCGTTTCTGTGCCTTCAGGACTGGATAGGAAAGAGAATAGGTAAGGAGAATTTTTATCTGTATTAGCCACCATTCGAATCAATCTCATAGCCTCAGGTGTCAACGCCACTGTCAATGATCGACCGGTTTTCCGACGACGGTATTTCAGAATATTATCCTGGATATCCGTTTTACGCAAATACACCAGATCAACAAATGGGATTCCCCGCAGCAAAAACATAAGCGCAAATAGTATCTTTGTTTTTTGTACGTCTAAAGGTAAAGTACCATTAATAGGTACTTTCTCTGTTTCATAAAGTAAATTTCCAATATCAGAAGCATCTAAAGATCTTCTCTGATCAGCACATACACTTGTATGTACGTGCCTGAAAAGCCTTGGTATGTACAAGGCATAACCATTATCTACTGCCCGGTTATAAACCGCCCGGAGCACCTTCATATAAGTAGATACCGTATTCCAACTACATCTTCGCTGGCGCAAATAAATTTCGAAGCGTTTCAAAAGGTTCGGATTCAATTTGCAGAACGGTACATCCTTATCATCATTAAATGCAGAGAAAGAATTCCGTGCGCTCCGGTATACATGTGCAGTGCCCCACTGACCATTGGCACGAAGTTCCAGAATAGTAGAGGATAGCATCTCCAATAATAATTTTTGTTTCATAATTGAATGTTTTTTGAATACAATTACTCTTTTTTTTAAGAATTATAGAAAAAAGAACAGCTTTATTTGCACATTTATGGAAAAACACTTATGTTTGCACCATATTTTGTGCCGTTACCTATAAAGTAACGGCATTTTTTTTAATAAAAATATCAAATAAAAAAGCGGGGAGAATGTTCAAAAAAACATTCTCCCCGCTTTTAAAATCTATAGATATTTCTCTACTTTTCAGGTGTTTGTTCCAGTGTTGCTACCAGAAAATCGTAAAATTTAGGAACTGTAGGAATTAATGCACGTTCATCCGGTGAATGCGGAGAACGCAGTGTAGGTCCGAAGGAAATCATATCCAATCCCGGACAATTGGCACCAATAATACCACATTCCAAACCTGCATGGATTACTTTTACAGCAGGTTCTACTCCAAACTGTTGTTTATACGACAGCTTCATAGCATGCAAAATCGGAGAATCCACATTAGGCTGCCAGCCGGAATATCCTCCACTTAGTTCTACCTTCATACCTGCCATGGCAAAACAAGCCGTCAAACTGTCTGCCAGGAATTCTTTCATCGTATCGCAAGAACTGCGTGCCAGAATACGTACTTCCGCTTTACCACCACCAATGATAACAATTGCCAGATTAGATGAAGTTTCCACGGTATCGGGCACTGTAGGAATCATGCGCATCACGCCATCCTGACAAGCCATCAGCACATTAATCATATTGTCCTGAATTTCAGCAGGTACAATAGCTGTAGGAAGTTCAACCGACTCTATCGTCAAAGTAATGCCACTTTCAATTGGAGCATATTCCGCGTTGATTTGCGCCTCATATTCTTTAATATAGTCTTCCAGCCCTTCCGTATCTTCCGGATTGAACACCAATACAGCACACGCTTCGCGAGGAATGGCATTACGCATATTTCCACCTTCGAAACTTGCCAGCTGAGAATCAAATTCAATCAGCACATCATGTGCCACGCGAGCCAAAAGTTTATTGGCATTACCACGTCCCTGATTTATTTCCAGACCGGAATGTCCGCCACGCAAACCTTTCAAGGTAATCTTACGGGCCACAGAATCAGCAGCGGGCGCTTCTTCCTTATATTCCAGTGTAGCCGTCAGGTCAATACCTCCGGCACAACCGATATAAAGTTCGCCTTCATCTTCCGAGTCAAGATTCAGCAAAATTTCCCCCTTCAGTGTCCCCGGTTTCAAACCGAAAGCACCATACATGCCTGTTTCTTCATCCTTCGTAATCAAAGCCTCCAGCGGACCGTGCTTCAAGCTATTATCTTCCAGCACTGCCATGATAGCAGCAACACCCAGACCATTATCAGCTCCCAGCGTTGTACCTTTAGCTTTTACCCAATCACCATCGATATAGGTTTCAATAGGATCTTTTGTAAAATCGTGAACAGTATCATTGTTCTTCTGAGGCACCATATCCATGTGTGCCTGAAGAATGACGCCTTTGCGGTTTTCCATACCCGGAGTAGCTGCCTTACGAATGATAACATTACCTATTTCATCGACAAATGATTCCAAGCCCAAGCCTTTTCCAAAGTTTACAAGGAACTCTGTTATTTTCTCCATGTGTCCGGACGGACGGGGAATTTGAGTCAGCGAATAAAAATGCTTCCACACATTCTGTGGAGCTAATTGCAAAATTGTACTCATAACGTTTAAAAGTTAGTTTTCGCAAATATACATTTTTATTCTTAAACCATGCAATAAATACTGTACGAATTAAATCTATCAAAAAGCATACTTACATTCAACTTTTTATTTTTTCTTTCTGCAATGCCTCTTTCAACATTACTTTATCCAGCAGTTTCTTCTTTGACTGGATCATGCGCAATGCACACCGCCTCACCACATTCGTAATAGCCCCACCGGACAACTCCGTTTCCGCCGCCATAGTTATCAATTCTTCCGCATCCTTTCCCAACCATTTCCCAGGAAGCATGTTCCGCCATAACTCAGCCCGTTGTTCCTCCGTCGGCATCGGAAAATAAACTACCGACTGGAAACGGCGGGAGAATGCCTCGTCTATGTTCGAGCGTAGGTTTGTCGCCAGAATGACCATGCCGGGAAAATCTTCAATCCGTTGTAACAGGTAAGCCACTTCCTGGTTAGCATGTCGGTCATTGGATGTATTGGTGGATGTACGTTTGCCAAACAAAGCATCCGCTTCATCAAAAAACAGAATCCAGTTCCGGTTCTCGGCAAGGTCGAATACCTTTGCCAAGTTCTTTTCCGTTTCGCCGATATACTTGGATACAATCATGGACAAGTCTATCCGGTACACGTCCATCTCATTCTTCTTGCCCAAAAGAGTCGCAGCCAATGTTTTTCCCGTACCCGGAGGTCCATAAAACAGCGAACGGTATCCAGCTTTCAGAATACGGGACAGTCCCCAATCCTCCATGACAGTCTTACCAGAGGAAATCCATACATTGATTTCTTCCAATTCGATAGCTACCTGATAGTCCAGTACCATATCTTCCCATTCCAGCTGCGTGGTAATGCGTTTGGCGGGAAAGCCGATGTTATAATCAGGTTTATATTCCTTATCCAGCAAGACACGGCTTAAGAATTCTTCCGATACACGCAATTGCCCACTGAGAAAGGGTTCACCTTCTCCGGCGCCTTCCAGACGGAGGATATTCTTTGTGTAGAACCAGTGATCCTTCTGGAAGAACCGGATCACCCCTTTCCGTTTTTCCGTATCTTCTCCGGCAAGGATAAAAGAGGCAGTCTCACCAGTTGGCAGAAAACCTCCATGTGACAAGCCTTTCCAACCACCGAATTCCGTATATTGCCGGTCGAAGTTCTTGTTTTGTACAAAAAAGATGTCCAGTATCTGCGGACAGACATGCGGCATCAACGCCAACATGACCACCATCCGTTCGTCAAATGTCAAGTCGGGAACGCCAGTCACCTTTTCCAACCATCCGTTTACAGGTGGTTTTACTTCTTCCAGCGAGGAGTATTCACACTCCTGTTGGAAATAAAGCTGGATAGAAATAGTCAAAACTTGATTGAACCATCCGATAAATTCATTCATAGACTATTCTTTTACAAGCTATTCGCTCTGGCACCCATTACGTCCGCCTCATGTTCTAAATCTATATTATCGTTGACCGGCATACCACCCACTTCCGTAGTAGGTTCAACACGTCCTGCCAGCTGTTGGGCTACATGCCATGCCTCATGGGGCAGATGCATCTCTTGGCCGGGTGCCACATGGATGTCCGTTCCTTGCGTATAAGCTAGTGCCTGGACAGTGGCAGGCTGTGAAGAATTATAATGTACTTTTACATCATCCATTGAAAACCCCGAAAGACTTTCGACCCCAGCTTTCAGATTATCAGGCAAACCGGTATTATTCGGTTTCTGTTGGCATACAGTATCCGATTTCATTTGCACGCCCTCTGCATCATCTTCCACACGCTGAACAGTAGGTTCAAATTTACCCTGCAAGGTATCTTCTTCCTCGTCAGACTGTAACTGGGCAGTTTTCATCTGAAATCCTTCTTCATCCTCTAAGCCAACACGTTGCAAAAGTGTGTTCACCATACGGTTATCAACAAATTGTAATGCACCGCCGCCATCCTGCTTTTGCTGTATGGTACGTGCTACTTTTTCCTGATGTACTTTCTCTGCTTCCATACGATTTCTTTATTTAATATTTAATATCAGAATTCCTGCTTATCGTGCCATTTTACTTGTATGTATTTCTTCAGCCACGGTAAACGTATTTGCCGGAATCCCCAGGGAACGGAATCGAGTAGAATGTCATGCGTCTTGTCGTCCACGGTAAGTAGCCATTTTTCGTCCTGTTCCTCCAAGCGACCTGTACGGGTAACAAAGCTTTGCAGAAATCCTTTCAGCGACGTTCCGTTCATCTTGGACCAATGCGCTTTTACTGCCGACAGTAAGCTATCAGCGATTTGTTTTTCCTCGGCAGTCAGTTCCAGCCGTTTTGGCAACGGGATATGCATCGGCAACCCAACAAGCAGACGATTGAACACCAATTCTGTTTCCCGGTATTCCTTTTCTTCTTGACAAGTGAGGTATTGTAACAAGAACATGGCACGAATTCTTGATTTCGTATCTTTGATATCCTTCCTTGCCTCGTTCAGATAATCGAGCATACTCAGCAATCGGAGAAACCACGCAGACAGCAGACAGAGACCTGCATTATTAACAAAGAATATTTTAGAATCAGACACCGGTTCGCCGGTTAACCAATTCTTGTCCTCTTCCGGCATTAATTTTTCACTTATCATATTCACTATGTCTTTAAGTTCATTTTCTGTTTTTTCTTGCAGGATAGGAAGTGATTTCACAAATGAGCGAATATTCTCTTCCCTGCTATTGTACGCCCATTCTTCCGAAGGATTTTCAATGATATAGGTTACCAGAGCAGTCTCTAAATGTTCCTTTTGAGACGGATAATTTGTCGATATGTAATCCATAACTTGCTGCAACAGTTCTGCTTGCGAAAGAGACAGACTTGCAACCAGCCGCAGCCATTCTCCGGTATTCATCCATTCCAACCATTTATCTGTATGCAATGTATTCCGTACCACAGACTGACGAATGTAGGCCAACAGTTCTTTCGGTCGGAAGAAGATATGGTTGTAGAGCATTCTTTTTCGTACACTTTCCGGCAAAGTATCATCTGCAATCCACTCTATCGGTAATCGGGCTACGTTTTTACCGAATAGGCGGGAAATGAAATAATCTTCCATTTGTTCCGGCGTTTGTTTTTTCCAATTTGTTTCCCTTACCCATAACAGCAATATTCTGGTTATATCTGAAGCAAATACCCGATCATTAGCGAATCGGCTGAGCCAGCTTGTCAACTGCCTGAAATCATCAGGATATTCAAATCCTGCAACGGCAGACAAAAACAGACTCAATTGTTCCAGTATGGTTATATCCGATACATCGACAATCCGTTTTATTAAAACCAGATCAGCATCCTTCTCCAGCCATGCCAAAAATTTCTCCGGATACTTTTCCAGAACGGAAACAATATGATGACTGAATATGGTATTGCTTATATTCTTTTGTAACAATACATCAGCAAACTCGTCCTCCCATACATCTTGCCATGCCTCCATTTCCAAGTCAACAGCCAGATTGACCGATAAATTCGTCCATTCCGCATCGCTTTGGAAATCAGTCTTCCCGGTATAGACAAAATACAAATGAGCCAGGAACTTTTTTACCACCTCTTTTTCCGTTAAGGATCTTCCACCTAATGTATCTCTATCTTGCATAAAGAACAGCAATGCTTCTGAAAGAGCCGTTGAAAAAAGCCTGTCATTTCCGGTAAGGAATGGAATCCCATCAGCTTTGCATTGCAGCCATTCAATCGTTTCCGACAATACCGCTGCTTGACGGAAGTCCGCTTGTGCCACGCTTTGCAGAAGAAGAGGCGCTGACAAATAGGTTGCAACAAATATTACAGCCTTGCTTTCTTCGGGTTGCCTACGTAGCAGCCCCACCCATTCATGTACTTTTTCGACAACCATTCTCTGTAACAACTCACGCTTATCATCTGTAAAGATGGTAGCGTCTTCCAGCCAATCGGTAAAGCCATTTCCAGCGTTCCAGCGGTTTTCCAACAGTATGGGAAGGATGTCGGAGTCTTTTTGGGTTTGCCGTACCCATTCCTCAAACCTTACTTTTGCAGGATTCCCGTTACCTGCCTCGATAGTCATCAGCAGGTCCAGTACTGCTTCCATATCATCATATTCCTCATTCCTGGTTTCTGTCTCCCTAATGCTTCCTTGAAATACCAGTTTAATGACAACCGGTATATTTTCCTTGCCAAACAATGTCATAAGAAGTAAATAAAGAATTTCTCTCGCAGTGCCCTCCATCTTCATTGACGATTGGGAAACTTTTGCCAGCCATAAAATCATCTGTACCTTCAGTCCGAATGTCCTATCCTTCAAATATGCTGAGAGGGCCTGTTCGTTAGTTACCAGCCAATCAAACAGGGATAACAATTCCGCAATATGAGATATACCGTTCATCCGCACAACCGACCGCCTGATAATTTCTTCTAAAACCGGCTGACTTATTAAAGTAAGTGTATACTCCAATACTTCATGCTCGTGTAACAACCATATGGCATTCTCTTCATTTTCTATGGATTGTTCCAAGAACAATGCCGTCATTCTACGTTTTACAAGTTCCGGTATACTCTTGTCTGCTAATATCTGTCGAAGTTTCAGAATGTCGACACGTATTTTACCATTTCCTGCATCTTGCTTCCAAACATCTTCCGACAAGTACAATTTTTCAGATAATATTTTGATAGAAGGCTCATTACTACCACTTGAAAACTCCTGATAGAACTGATGTAGAAGTTGTTCGATACGTTCCGACTCCGAAAGACCGCAGTGTTCGTTTTCTATCCAAAGCAACACTGCTTTGCAAAAAATAAAGTTAAACTGAGTTTCAGAAATCCCTTTTAGACATTCTGTTTTCGATATATGGTTCAGTAGATAGGTTCTTACCTGGTCAACCACTTCCATCGCCATGAAAGAAACGGAAGAAAGCAGACGGTTGAGAAGATCAGTATCAACCATATTAGCTATAACACTAAGTAGAGCGTTGTCTTTGGCAGCCTCCGATTGTAACCAATCCATCAGTATTTCCGGCTTTTCCTTTATCAGTAGCCTAAATAAGCTTCGTTTGTCCGCCATATTTTTCTGCGTATCATTTAGATATTCTGCCACCATTTCCATATCTGTAGGATATGCCGTTTGCTTCCACCCGGAATCCAGATTCTCTTTCGGACTTTCTCCCGCCATCGGCAGACGAAGTAGAGAAAGTTGTAAAAAGATACGATACAATTCCCGGTTTAAATATCCGTCATACACAGGTGAACCGTCTGCATAGTGCGGTTGGAGGTCATAGATAGCATTTAATACATCCCTATAATAATCAGGTCCGAAAACTTCAAGCAGGAAGTTGACTGTCAGTTCCATTTTAGAGAGGTAGAAAGAGTAGTTTCGCTTACGGATGAATGTGAGCAACCGATGGTGCAGATGGCGGATAAAATCTCCTTTACCCCCAAAGATAGCAATCCCGTTAAAGGGATAATAATTGATAAGCCATTCATACAAATAATGCCAGTATGGGGGCAGGTCGACTTCGGCATGTTCTTCCGTTTCTGTTTCCATTATCCGACGGACAGACAGCGTATCGAGTAGTTCCGCCATATTTTGCAGCCTGTTGTCATCATTATCCTCGTGAATAAAACGCACGAGTATACCGGGGTTCATCTCCAGAAGTATTGCAAGGAAACGACGTTTCTCGTACAAGCCAAACGATGACATGGAAAGTAAGTCGGTATAGAGTCGGATAAGAGTATTGTCATCATTTGTCTGCCATAGCAAACGACACAAAGCGTGATCTTTTCTCATACAGAGAGATACTACACCCTCTGCATGAAGCGCCTGTTGCAAAACGGCCCAATCCAATTCTTCCGTTAGGTTAAAAGCACTATTGTCCCATTCCACCTTCTGATAACCATGTTCCAGATAGAACAGTAGATTTTCCAGGCGTGAAGCATCCGTCTTTTTCCGTTCGCTCTCCGTCGGTATGCTCCATGAAGGCAACACTTTCAGCAGTTCCGCTTTGAGGCGCCGGGGAAACTCATGGTAGAAGTTTTCCTCGGGGATACTCCCCAAATCCAATTCCAACAGTTCTATTTCATGCAACACCTTGTCTTTATCCAAAGGAGAAAGGCATTCATCCACCGTTTTTTCAAAATAGTTACGGCAAAAGCCATCCCAGTCCGCATACAAGTCGTGTACGAACCGTTCGTCCGCAGCAGCGAACTCAAACGATATATGTTCAATTCGTATCATCTAATATCTGTATTTCCACGGCTTTGCCCAGCAACTCGTATATGACTTCCAGCAATTGGGCGCTGTAATCCGCCAAGTCATTGTTGGTCAAAGCCCTCATTAATAATTTGTAACAATGTTCAAAACCTTGCATACTTATCTCATCCATCCAGTATATCCGGCCTGCCAGGTGGGTGGGAATAATAGAGCGCAATAATTCCCTGCACATCTCCCTGAAGCGCGGCGAGTGGAAACGAAACGTCCACATCGGAAGCACAATCAGTAGCCGGAAAGGTTCCGTTTTTCTCACCAATACCGGTTCCAATACGTAAACCGTTTCACACTCCCGGTTCAATTCCAGTAAATATCTCCGCAGGATGTTCGCCAGCGTATTCAACCTCTTTTTGTTATCGGTACGTCCAAGATTGGTCCATCCGCCTTTCTCCTTATTGTGGACCACCAACAGATACTCACCCTTTTTAGCTTCTACAATCCGGTAGTTACCAAGAGAAATGCCGTGGCGGAATAAGTCGCCGCTTATCCTGTTCCGGTTGAATATCGGCAGTTCCGCTCTTAACTGACTATATTCTTTACGCTTTCCTTCCTCATCCGTTGCCAGTTGCTCATAAGTTACGGCCGTCACGTGCTCCGGTTCCAGCATACGTTCATCAATAAGCAGAGCATCCAGTCGGTCCGCCAGGGGACGGTCGGGTTTCTTCTCTATCAGTTGTAGATTATGCCCGGGAAGAACATTGCCCACGGTATGTTCCTCGTTCCCGTTAATGCCCAACAACCTGCAAAACCACTCCTTCACTATGGGAGCGTTATGCTCTCCCTCCGACATCGTAATATCCCGCGCCTTTGCTCTATTTTTTATCAGATAGGCAACATGACGCAAGAATGACATTCGCCGTCCAATCGTCTCACTCTCCATTTCACCATAACAGTTTGACTCTTCCAACCATTCGGGCTGACTCTCTACTCCGTACAGGTGATCAAGAAAATCCAGATAACGACTTTTCAGTGCATAGATATTCCGAAAGGAAGAATGACGCCCCATGTCTTTTTCTTCAATGGAAAGCACGTTCGGAAGTTCTTTCACTTCCTCCAATCCTTGTTGTATTGTCCGATCATACAGTTTCAAGTATGCCTCAAAGGAAGCATGAGTTTCCTGTCCGAGTGAGAGACGGTAACATGCGGGGAACTCTCCGGCTATGGGGGAATAGGTGAAAATGTTGCGGTACGTTCCTACCATATTTCCCCAACCAATTCCTTTTACGTCGCTTTCATTCGTGCTGATACGCTTCTGAGCATAATAAAAGGTTTTCAGATATCTTGTGAACTTTTCCATATCGACTCCCATAACAGAGCGCCCCTGACGGATACGTACTTTCAGTTCTTTCTCCATACATGGAATTTTCAAGCTGAACCCTTCGGAGAAATCGGTCTGTGGCTTTCCATCCTTCATCAGGTAACAAGTACTGAACGACCGGATGCCTTCCACCTGACAAAGTTTCTTATATAACTCATATTCGGTATTCTTTTGCATAGGAATTACCACACGCACAATGCCTTCCGCCCCCTCCAACCACTCTTCGGGTGACAAGCCGGAGGTTTCCAGCTCTTCCGGCGCACAGATATACACTCCGCCGGAAAGATAATGCAAGATGGTTCCGTAGAGCCTAGCCAACACAATAGACGCATCTTTGCCCGGCTCTATCTCAAATTCTGCATGAAATTCCAGTTCTGCAGACCTCACGATGATTACCTTGTCGAGATATTCGCACAGGTTACGGTGGCTGTTGTAAATCTTCGCAACCTGCTTTACCACCGTTTTCCCGTTATCCTCTTCTTCAAAGGGAAGAAGAGCAATCTTGACAGTGTAGCCGCCGGTTGCCGCATTACATTCCACCCATACGTTTTCCAGTTCCGGAATGCGGGCGAAGAACAGTCTTCGATAATCCTCCGGTGTAACAGGGGCAGTGGTATACACCTTTTCGGGTGGAAAGAGTCCGAAACGTCCAGGTTCGAAGATTCCATCTTCCCCGGTCAGGTAATCCATCGTACCGAAACCGAGCTTGTAGTCCATTTCTGTCAACGCATAGTTGGCGATATCCACCAGGGTCACCCCGGGATCATGAGCGTTGAAATCCGTCCATACCTTTCCTGAGAGGCGGTGCACTTCTTCAAGTGTCTGCCTTTGCAGGTATGAGTACAGATTTTCGTTTTCCGCCAACTGCCTGATATAGGGTCCATTATTACCTTTTCCCATCAGCTTATCCTTTATACATTTCCACCACTCGGCAATGTATCTCACCGGATGGGAGTTGTTTTTTGGTACGTATTTGCAGGTATATATTCTTTTCCCGCATCTGCCAACGGAAGCGGACGCTGCCCGTCCATCCCCACCAGTGCTTCTGGGGTGATTCAATTCGCTGTTGCATAAAGTTAAGCCAAAGTGCGGTAGCACGTGTCAGTTGGCAAAGCCCCGTACCCTGTTCACGAAAAGAGGCATATACAGAGTATACACGGCAACCGAAACCTTCGCGCGACACATCGATTGGCAAATCATGCCACTGTTTGTCGGCAGGGATAGTCAGATAGCCTTCACCGCTGGGGGTGATTCCCCCTCCGCCTGCCGTCTGGTAAGCCGTTGCGGTAATTTCGTCTTCCACCTTCAGACTACCATACAATACTATCGATTTGTCTTGCAACGCTTCCATCACCGCTTCTCCCTTCGCATTCCTTACAGTCAGCTTCTTTTCGGGTGTGACAGCGAGAGTCCATGTGGGTATATCCACTTCTGTGAGAGGTTCTTCCGTGTAAAGCCCGATATCCAAGTGACCGGCTTGTCCAGGGAAAAACGCCCATCCACTGGGAGTTCTCATCACCTGCCCATCCTCCACAATGTTCGACACGGAATCTATCAGTTCAGCAAACTGTTGTTCTGTGGGTACATCACCTTTCTGAAAATAGCTTTTCAGCACACTTCGGTTCCGCCTGTTATTATTCTTTTCCATAAACCACTATCCTATTATGAAGTTACTCCCGATTTCGGCTTTCTCTATGCCGTCGTGGGGAGAAAGAAGTTCTATTTTTATTACCGGAAGCAATACACTCCAAGGGTGCTTGCCTTCGAAAGTGAAGTCCACGGTATCGACATCTATACGCGACAAACTCTTACCGTTCACTTCCAACGTGACCAGCCGCATCAGATCCTCATGATTCACCATTCGGGCATGAAGTTCCTTGTAGGAGTAACGTTGCCTAAGCATTGGAATTTCTTCTTTCCGATACCACGGTGCGATATAGTTCTGTGCCAAAACAACAAGTTGCCGGACTGCCTTGCCTTTATCCGGCACGCTGTCCCACAGGATTGCTTTGCAGTGAACATTCACACGTTCGTAAACGGGATTAATTACACGCAAAGAAGCAAACGGAGATGCATATTGCCGGACAAGCTGCTGTATTTCCGCCAGTTTCCATGCCGGAGAGAGGAAATAACGGCTGTCTTCCGCACGGCTGAATACCACCAGGCATATTTTCGATGCTCCTTTATTCTGCGGAATGGGAATGCACTGTATCTTATCCACTTCGGGAAAAAATTCCAGTACAAGATGCTCGTAGTCCTTTATCATGAGGGCACGGTGACGGTTACTGATGCGTGAAGTTTGTCGCACAGCCACCCCAGTTGCTGTTTCGGCAGGCTTGCCTCCGAAGCCACTCAAGGGCTGGGTGACACTTTCAATCCGTTCATCCGGTTCCTTTATACCTTGTATCGTTCCGGCAGGCAACGGAGTACCATCTCCATTTTGGGAAATGAGACGAATACAGTTTGTCCGGATACCTCGTACAGCAAGACAGGAAGACAAATCGCCTGTCACGGCGGCACGTATCCATGCCCTACCTTGTTTATCCATATGGCTACTGCCTATTTTCTCCGGCAGCTTGATTTCTATAAATCCGCTTTGCGTCAGTCCTAACGTTTCTTCGGCAAGGACGGATTCTATGGTAATGGGATGCCATTCGTTTCCGCTCCAATATTCCCATGCCAAAGTTACCTGCCTACCCGGTTGCGGGTCATAGAATGGGATCTTTTCCTGAGGCAATACCATATCGAAGAACAACCGCAGGTTCTGCTCTCCTAGTGCATGAGGTAAACCGAAATACAACAGATTTTCAGCCGGGACAGAAGGCAGAAACGGTTGCTTCTCTCCTTTAGTAATGGGAAATGGTTCCTGCCGGGATAGTGCCGTAATACGACTTAATCGAATGAACGAACGTTCCATATCACTTAAAGTCGTCTCTTCCGTAGCGATATAGGAAAGTTCTACATCCGCCATCACAGGGATAACCGGTTCGGAAGGTAAGTCTTTACGTTTCTTTTCCTTACAACCACTGTTGTGTACCATCGTTTCAGAAAATAAGGTGCGGTAGGCTTTTGTGCCAAAGCCGATGGAAGGGGACTCCAAGGTGATACGAAAGAAACCGTCTTTGTCACGACTGTATTCGTAAGGAACGGCAATTTCATCGCTGGAAATGGATTGTGGCTGCACTGTAAAGCTAAATACTATCTCGGCAGAATTCAGATCTCCGTTTTCATTAAAGCTAAATAGCTTTTGCTCATCACCGCATTTTTTCCACCTGCCACCTATCTGATATTCGGTGGAAACTTTGAATACGTCCGCATCTGTTCCGTATTCCTTATACATCTTGTTGAATCCTTCTTCTGTTTCGGGCAATTCCTTCCATATGCCTTTCAAACGGACTTCCTGCAAGTTTTTCAGACTCATTTCTTCGTTACCGAAGAGAAAACAGGCACCACACTCTGCCTGTATACCGAAGGGATGGAAGGGCTGCGTAGTGTCTACTTCACCCTGATCATTATAGAAGCTGAAGTTGCGAATACCGTTCACTTCCGTCTTTATTTCCACGCTGTCGAAAATGAGTTGTTGTGCCCACTTGTAAGGACAGTTCGCATTATCTGTCAAGATACGGATGACAGGATATTCTGTTGTTGTGCCATGTACTTCTTCCATACAGGATGCAGGAGCAACTGCATTGTATGGCAAGCTGAAGCTGAAACATAACCGACCGGATTCGATATAGCACTCGCTAGTTTGCTCCATCCAGCCTTCCGCTCCGCTCAGTTGTAGGACAAAACCTTTTGTATTGTTGGGTATAGAACTATCGGCTGTAAGATGGAAATAGATACTGATATTCCGTTCTCCTTCGTTCAACACAAGCATAGGGGACTCCACTTGCCAGCCTATGCGTAATTCTTCACCATGTGCGAACAAGGTTTGAGCATCGGTTGTATCTTGAAGTTGTATAGGTTGTTTATAGAGTTCCAAAGCTCCTCCATAAGAAGGATTGGAAAAACCGTACAGTGCATCCGCTTCCACACACTGTATGGGGCTGATATATTCTTTTTTTTCAGTCCGATAAATAAGTTCTTCTCCTGTGGCATTTTGCCCGGCGGGGAATGGCTCATCCTTAGGCAAGGTAAAACCTCCGATACCTTCTGTGGGTGTGATAATGACATAGACGTTGTCTTGTACCGCATCCTGTGGTACGGCATGCAGGATGTCCTTACGATAGAGTTCAGGCAACGTAGCAAGGCGGCGGTTGAAAGCCTCAGCAATGCTGCCATAGTTTTTCAGATAGACAACGAGCAGGGACAGTGCCGGGTCTATATCGCCACTGTCCTTTATTTGATTCAGATAGTAATCAGCATTCTCCTGTATAGCGGCCACGGTGCGAAGCATCCGGTAATAGTTATTGTTTCCATCTAGTTCATCGGCAGACAATGACTGTTCCAGACGTTCTTTCAACCAGCGGGCGGTTTCAGCGGCAGGGCTGCTGTTATTTCCTGCTTGCCAAGTGTTATGCAGATAGCTGTCCAACCGAGCTATCCACCGATTGATGTCCTGTCGTAATTTCTGGACATAGGCAGCCTGCATTGCTGTACCTTGTACATTGGCAAAGCTGTTACCATAGTTCGACAGCTTCTTGCGGGTAATATCGGCAAATACGGTCAGTTCTTGGTTCTCCAGGAAGGGGTACAACATATCTTCCTCTCCATCACCATCATGATAGCGGAGAGGTTCGTCAGCCTTGGTCAGACGATGCAAGAGTTTGTTCCAGTCGCTTTCCAGCGCCGGAAAACTGTCCAACCGTGCACGGTCTGTCTCAAAATCTATGCGGAGCGTGCCTTTCAGTTTGTATGTCGTTCTTTCTATCATCACCTCGTCCTCTTGAATTATACAGTCCCGATCAGTTCGATTCCCTCGTTCTGTTTTCAGACATTATGGATCATACTCATGCAACCTGCATATTTTTTTGTTCAATCGAATTTGCAATCCAACTTATATTGTTCCTTGTTTTTTTGTTGTTTCGAATTGAAAACCTTGATACTCATACCACCGGATTACAAATCTGCCAGGACAGACATTTTTAGTTAAATTACTAAGAGCCTCCAAATATAGCGCTCTTAACTCCTTCGCTACTACTTCTACCTGGAAAATGCTTTTTCCCAACAACCAGACCAATAGGATTTGATACATTAATTAATTCTACAATGCCCGGTTGGCACTTTTCTAAATCACTATATCCTGCTTTATCTTCATAACTAAACCCTCCTACTCCATTTACACCGTCCATTATTTCATGATATGAATGATGAGAACGAGGAGGTAATAGATTAGCCATAATCACTAATATTGCCTGTTTAATCGTTGGTACTTCCCCAGCAACTAATTTTGTTCCTATCGGTACTTTCCCAGCAACTAATTCTGTTCTTATATGATGCCAAGCTGATATATATCGAAATGCGGTACCACTTGGTCCAGATAAAACAGGCTTACTTAGTGCTTTAGCTTCTTCAATATAAGGAGTAAACGTAATAACATTAAATTGGCCTCCAGCATGTGATTGTAGATACTCTTGTCCATGTGGATTGTCCGTTGGAAAAATTCGTTGTGTTTCACCGACAGTATCTGTGCTTGTGCTGTATCTAATATGTAATATATCTGTCAAATATTCCACTCGTTTTTGTTCTTCCAGTCCATCTAAATATGAAATAAAGCCAATTTCTTCCATGTGTGAAGAAGCTGGTAGCATACAGTACGTATTGTAGACTATTTGCCTTGTTCCCTCAGGCCATTCACTAGGTTTAACATTTTCAATCTTTTCATCAAAGGAAAGACCTTTAGTGTTTCTCATTGACAATATATTTTGTGGGGGATAATTTTGTTTCCAGCCGCCTTTAGATTCCATTATTTTATCAAAATACAGAGTAGATTTATACACATCTGTATCAAGACTTTCACCGCCATGCACAGTTCCATATGCTCCGGCCCAGCTTTTTTCGACTCCGCTTGCTTCTTTTCTGATTGCTTCTTTCGGAATCTTTGCATAGCATGCTGCTATTTCGCAAATCTGATGCGCATATGCTTGCATATTTAACTGCAAAAATTCGCCCAATTTCTGTTCAAATATAGCATTATCTTGCATATTAGATTGACTAGTAGTTCCTGTAATACGTCTATTTTCTCGGCCAAAAAGAATAAAATCATCCACTAACTTCATACGTTCTTTTATAAAAGGAATCTTATATGAAATTGACGATTGCATATACTTACGAAGTTCAGCAAGATGACAAGCCGTAAGATTTCGTATATTCAAACACTCAAGAAGTTCCTTTTCAGCAAGTTCTTTATCATGATCATCTTTCACTACACACTGCAAAACATTTGTTTTTAAGGTTTTAACAGTCTCCTGTGCAATTTTCCTCCCTCGATTATCCTCTAATCTGAACAGCTGCGTTCTTTTCTTCTCCGGCTGATGAAACATCCGACCAGTAGGTTCTTTATGTTGTCTAGCTGCATACATGTTGCTCAAATTTTAATTATTAATATTCAGTTTGCCGAAGTCCCTTTCCCAAGTCTTTTCACATATCTATGTTATTTAAATTTGTCCCTTCATTCAAATAGAACGGATAAACCATATTACTCCGATTATTCGTCCTAACAATGGTATATATCAATTTTACCAGTAACACTCCTTCCTCCTCCTTTTTTTCAAAAGAAACGTCCTCCAGCGTGATACGCGGTTCAAAAAGCATAACCGCCCTTGTGATGTCATTCCGCATCTGCGTTACCATTTCCGTATCCATCACCTCAAAAGCATACTTACGGAGTGGACAACCATAGTCATAGCGGTTCACCCGTTCGCTGGGCGACGTACTCAACAGAACATACAAGCTTTGCTGGATATCCTCCTCATAAGACACCATCTTTACACCGTTTTCTGTCAGCGTGGGCGGAAAGTTCCAACCTTTTCCCAGAAAGCCATCATTGTCCAATATATTATTCTTTTCGCTCATACTCTTCATCCTCCTATCATCACTGTTGGACATCCGGCGACTATCGTGCCACCATGTGCGGTGCTGTCACCCATACGAGCTGCAGGTTTGCCACCTATCATTACAGTGGATGAACCTTTTATTATTGTATCCGGCGGTCCCACGCAGACGCACATGTCACCTACGACGGCTGCTGGTATTTTCCCTATCAAAACATTCTGCACACTTGGGCCGACTATCGGTCCGCCCACATGCGGTATCGGCGAGGGAAACGCCGGGGTCTGCATGGGGCAGGTGTGCATATCAGTTATTCTTGCTGCTGGAGGCATAATTTTCAAATTAAAAGTTATAAATTAAAAATCCATTTCCTAATTGTCCATTAGTTTATCATGACCATTGCACCTTTAACAGTAGTTTGGCCCGAAGCTAAAAGTTCCGCCTTGGCGTTGCCTTTAACAGTTGCACTCACTTTAGCCTCCATTTTCACGTTCAGTCCTTCCAGATTGACATCCTGCTTGGCGGTGGCGTTGATTTTTGAAGTGGCCTCTATTGTGATGGCGCCTTTCGCTTTCAGTGTGATATCTTTTGCCGACGAGAGGGAAATACCGCTACTGTTCATCACAATTTCGTTCTTATTCTGGTCGGTCAACTTGATATGCTTGTCATCATCGCTGATTTCCACCGTGTTTTTTCCGGGAGTAGAAATCGTTATCACCTTCTTTTCCTCATTGAATTCTATTCGCATCTTCTCACGGGTAACGATGGCTTTCGTATTATTCTTTGCCTCGTATTCATAAGGCGGTTTGTGCTTTTCACCATACACCCCACCCAATATGATGGGATGCCCGGGGTCTTCATTCATAAAGCCCACCACCACTTCATCATCCGGTTCGGGCAGGAAGAAGTTACCTGACGCATTTGTGGCGTACATAGTGGAGAGCCTTGCCCAAAGCAACTTATTCTTTCCATCCATCCATGGCAATTCTATCTGAATACGATATTCTTTCAGCGGATCGCCGTCCAGTTTCCTTACCACTGCCGCATGAAGTCCCTGCAAACCGGGCAGAAAACCGGAAGCGGAAGGCGATACCACATCCGTTTCATCAGTAATGTTCAGGGATGAAACGCCTGCACCCGCTTCGGTCATCCATTCGTTGTTCTCGATAGTATGCGTCACTGAGCCGACAAACAGATTGCCGTTGAATCGTTTGCCCAAACCTTTCAGTTCGATGATACAGCCGGGCACCACCTTGGCGGAACCGTAAAAGCTGCATGATCCTTGATAACGTGCCAATCCAGCTTTCAATGCCATGCCATCCGCCCATTGCTTCAACGCTTTCTCGTCTGTAGGAGCATCAGTTTGCAACAAAAAGCTATCGCCTGTGGCAATGTTCTTTGGCTGCAAGTCCCCTTGCTTATTGAGCGAGGGGGAACTAGCGGACACTTTCACAGCTTTCTGTGTAGCGGGATCCCAAGACATCGCTTCATATTGCGTAAACTGGTCATCAGCGGACAGTTCAAGGTCAAAAGCAGTCAAGTCGACACCATAAGTTACAGTCAGTACAGGCGACGCACTCACATCGGGTTTCTTCACCTTAATCTTACTACCGTCAGTAAAGATGAACAGACCGTTGGCATCGGCACGCGAAAGGGCAAAGTCCCAATCGGAACAATAATACTGTACCAGCGTGGGGTGCTGATAGGGTGTGGAGTCTACTTCCACACTACCGTAAGCCGACAATACTTCCTTAATGATATCACAGTCCTTCTTCTTCTCAAAAATACGATTCTTACGTCCTTGCGTCGCGGAATAGGCATAATCACGACACTCCACCAACATATAGGAACGAAAATCCCTATCGGTGATGATGCGTAACCCAATAATCACACCATCGAATAGCGTATCTTCTTTGTCAATATCGCCTGCATCCAGACGGATAGTATTGCCCGGCTTGAAAAGGTCGGCATCACTCTCGTCAAAAGTCTGCTTGTCCATATTTCCGGCATTAAACTTCAATGTTGCTTTGCCAATGCGGTTCAGTTCCTGATGCACCATAGCGGAAACCAAAGCGTACTCATCTTTCAGTTTGCTCCCGTTACAATAAACGGAACAAGCTAGTACGCGGTCTTTGTGTACAGAAGGCGATTCAGCCATAATTTTAATTATTTTTTTAACATCGGCAACAGGATCTTGGTACCGCTGGGTACGTTCCTGTAACCGTTCAGGTTATTAAATCGAGCAACTTCGCCCACAAGGAGCGAGTCACCATAAACTTCATTACATAGGGCTGCCAGTGTTTGCCCTTCCTTCAGCGTGACCATCCGAGACACATCGGGCGAACGTTTCGGGAATCTTTTATTTTCTTCTTTCTGACTGCAATAGCCCGTCAGTGTCACTTTCAATTCAGCGCGGAGAGGTATACCATCCAAGTCGAACAAAGTATATTCCGTTTCGAGCGTCTTGAGTTGCCCGAAAAAAAGAATGTCACCGTACTGCACCTTGACGAACGATGGACGATGCCCTTCACTATTATAGCAATAGAGGCGTTGTTCCAGATCGTTCACCACATCGTGGACGGGTTTCTTCTCACGATCATCATCCAAGGCATTGGTCATATCGAGCAGGCACTCAAAGTAAAGAGTCTCCGGACGGTAACGTGCATATACGTTCGACCCGTTCAAGCTCCCTAACTGCTTGTCCTCCGCATATTGGATCCCTTTCGTGAACTTCACCTTATCGGGATTGATGGGAAGTTCCAGCGCAGATTTATATTCGCTACTGAAATTCTCGTCCGTATAGGCTGTGATGGTCATCTGTCCCATTTCACTTTTTCTTTATGCATTACTAACGCTCATTTTTCTTTCTCTGCCACTGCCGGGAACCGGGTCGGATGCTATCTTCTGCATCCAACCTGTCCCTTACGCGATTTTCAATCTTTCGGATAAGCTCTTCCGAAACTTCCACCTCCGTGACGATTCGTTTTTCTACAACCGTCCTGATATGCATTTCTTTTATAACAACAGGCATAATTTCTACAGTTTACGTTCTAACCGATTACAATTCAGAGTGACAGTTTCCATTGCAAGTCCACTTCTTGCGGCATCCAATCCACTGAGTGAACATCCTATCGGATAACAGTGCGAACACAGCCAAGCTGCAACCGGAACATTGGCCTGACTTTGTAGTGTAATGACCATATCCAGGGCAATAATCTGATCTTTGGCATTTTTCATGTTCAAACAGTTACAACAGTCATTCACCCAGATTTCAAACGGTGCAGCCAAAGGCACAAGCGGTGATTTCAAAGTTATTTTGCCATATTTGATTGCTTTAGGCAATTCTTGGGCAGTATTCTCCGCTCCCGTCTGTGTCTGTTTTTCATAGTTCCACCCTAAACCGCTGACTTCCGTAAACGAGGCGTAAAACAGTGAGACAAGTCTCTCCATAAAACACACCCGAAAGTAAAACTCATAGGGTGGCAGAAATTTCCATGCAAGGTTCTCAATCATAATCTATAAAAATCATTCACTAATCTGTATTCCTTCGTGTGCCAGAATCAATGTTTCCATAGCTACTGAGTTACCATCGGCCTTGAAGCCTTCCACCGTAATCTTCTTCGGCCAGGCATTTGTCAACGACCAGGTTTTTACGGCTGAATGTGACTCATCCAGCAAACTGATGGTTACGTTTTCGCGTTGGATGATATTCATGTTCACATTACCAATCCATTTCCATAGTTGGGAATCAGAAACGAATATACCTTTTTTCAAAGTGATGTCACTCACTTTCTTCAGCCCGGGCATCTTCAATTTTGTGAAATCATTGCTGTCACCGGCGCGATAGGTGATTTCCTCGAATTCGGTTTCAAGCCCCGACACTTCACTGAAAGATATTTCACCCACACTTCCCAATGTCACTTTGAAATGAAAACTCGGTAACGGCCACATCTTAGTGTCCTGACTCTGTGCTGATCCATTATCTGCCATAATATTCTAATTTTTAATTGTTAATTTTTAATTATTCTCAGCTCTTCTGCGCCTGCTGTTGGAAAGTGATTTCGATAAACTCTGCCGGACGAGTAACAGCTACCAATACCGTGATGCGCATAGTTCCTTCCAGTATATCATCATTTGTCATGGTATCACCCAGACCGACATGCACTTCGTAAGCTTCTTCAGGTGTTGAACCCGCAAGTCCACCACGTTTCCACACACTGCGCAGGAAATTCTCAATCATGCACTTCATGTTGATCCATGTATTGGCATCGTTCGGTTCGAATACATAGGCACGAGCGGCATTCTTAACCGATTGTTCCAGAAAAATCATCGTGCGGCGAACGTTGATGTAACGCCAGTCTTGCGAATTGCCGTCCAATGTACGGGCACCCCATACCTTGATACCTTCGCCGGGGAAAGTGCGGATGGCATTGATAGCCTTTCCGCTCATTGGCATATTCAATACTTCCTGGTCTTTGTCTGTAACAGGGACAGCGGGCTTGTTCACGTAGCTAACGGATACATTGGCGGGAGCTTTCCACACACCGCGTGTATTATCTATCATCGTATAGACACCGGCCATTACAGCCGAGGGAGGCAACAGGTTCAAATAGTCTTTCACTTTCTTCGCCAGCAATTTGTATTGCGGCCAATTCTGCAACAGGGCATTATGAAGATCTGTCTTAACTTGTTGAATATCGCCCGCTTTCAATACCTTACCGGTAGCATCCTTCTCTGTGCTTATCATAGTAAAGCACTTTTTGATATACTCATCCACCTTCGAATCGCCACTAAAGGTCATTGAAGTGGTATCTACATTATAGGTCCAGACCAGCACCCTTCCATCAATGTCAGTGTCCGATAATACCGAAGTTTCGAGCCAAGGATAATAAGCTGCCGCATATTGCAGGTTTGTAGTACCTATGCCTGCTCCAAACGAGTCTGAAATTTCCTCTGTCTTAGCACCCGCTCCCATTGGCACATCCAGCAAAGCAAAATATTTTTGCTTATCGGCCAATTCCTTTAACAAATCAGTATAGACATTCATACAGTTGGCTGAGTTTACCGCTTCCGGCACTACCACCATTGTGATGTCCTGTTCTTTTTTGATATTGGCAAACACAGTGTCCTTATTAGCCGAATACGACTCATAAAAATCAGCGTTATATCCACCCAATGAAACTACATAGCACGTTCCGCCGCCATTGGCGAAAAACAGCACCATGTGATAATACAAGGTATAAATATGTTCCGGCGCTTTGCATTTCAAAGCCATTTTCTTTTCATTATCAGGAAAACAAAACAAATATTTATCCTCGTCATCATCCTTAATCTCTTCAGAAGAGAGTATGAACTGAGGTGTGGGTGCACCTCCGAAATACGTGTTGTACTCCGTCATTGATGAAATCCGCACCGGCTTGTTCAGCAGAGACGAGGTTCCATCCTGAGCTGTCCCGGTAAGGCCGATAAAGACCGGAATAGCGGTTTCAACTTCCACTATGGAATTACCGAAGGCATTCTTCTCTTTGATGTAAACACCGGGGGTCTTATATTCTCCCATGATTCTTATAATTTAAGTTCAACAATCGGTTATCAACTCTTTTGTGCCTGCTGCTGGAATGTAATCTCAATGAATTCGGCAGGATGGGTAACAGCCACGAGAACTGTAATACGCATGATACCGTCCAATATATCTTCAGCAGTCATGGTGTCGCCCAAGCCTATATGCACCTCAAAGGCATCTTCAGGAGTCGCGCCTGCCAGTCCGCCACGTTTCCACACACTACGCAGAAAATTCTCAATCATGCACTTCATGTTAATCCATGTACCGGCAGCATTCGGCTCAAATACATAAGCGCGGGCAGCATTCTTTATCGATTCTTCCAGGAATAGCAGGGTGCGGCGTACATTCACATACCTCCAATCCAAGGAATTTCCATCCAGTGTACGTGCTCCCCACACCTTTATACCCTCGCCACGAAACAGGCGTATCACATTGACGGCCTTTCCATGAGCAGGGGCATTCAAATCAGCCTGCTGATCGTCGTCGATGTCTTCTACCAGACTGTCCACATAGCTCAACGTTACGTTGGCAGGGGCTTTCCATACACCGCGACTATTATCTACCATAGTGTAAATTCCTGCCATAGCTGCAGACGGGGGAAGCTGGTTCAATTTTTTCAGCACACCTTTTATAGCCTGCTTATAAACAGATGAACCGTTGTACAACGCCTGATGGAAGGCTTGTTTATTTTCAATATTGTCAGTGGAAGGAACCCAAACAACCTCTATTCTTTTACTTATCACCTCTGTTTCCCCCTCTTTAGTGATATCATCCACCGTCATTACACCAATTACTTTTCCTTCCTTATTTTCAATATTCCCTGCCACAACATCAGCAAATTCAAAAGTATGATTATTCACTTTCTTTACTGCATCTTTTTCAAGCTCAAACACGTCTGTCCTTTCACAGAAAGCCGTCACTATACCGGAAAAAGCAGGATCAATATCGGAGAGTTTGTTTCGGTTAGCATAAATATTATCAGTCCATACAAACACATCGCCCGTCAAGTCCCGATCTCCCACTACCGAAGTATTCAACCAAGGGAAATAGGCTGCGCCATAAGACAAAAAATTGGAACCGATATTAGTACAAAAGATAGTTACTTGGTCTTCTATGTTTGTATTTTCATCTGCCTTCGGATAAATATCAAGCAGCGCGAAACGGTTTTTCATTCTGTCACCACAATGAGAAAGCATCTGTTGCTGTATATTCCTAAACTCTTCATTACTATTCAGATTTACAGCTTCAGGTATGACCACCAACGTAATTTCCTGCTCAAGGGTCAGCTTTTCCAATCCAGTAAGCATAGCATTTTTGTTCAAAGCATCCTCATAACTGCCAACTGAAACAATGTAGCAGGTACTACCACCATTAGCAAAAAACAACATCATGTTGTAGTATAATGTATAACAGTTTTTTCCTTCAATACAGAGTGAGCCATCCTTTATATCTACCTCGAACTTCAAGTCAGGCCCCCCACCGAAATACTGTATATACTCCGTCATCGATGAAATTTTCCACGGCACATTCTTCAGGTCATTATTCCCGTTCACGGCCTGTTTGGTATAGCCGATAAAAGCCGGAATAGCGGTTGGCGCTTCCACCACTGAGTTCGGAAAGGCGTTCTTCTCTATGATATAAACGCCGGGAGTTTTCATGCTTCCCATAATTATCAGTTTTAAAATTTATAATTATTGTTCTTTAATATAGCATACTTCTCTTAGGGTATGCGGAGAATCCGACTGGAATTTCCCTATTTGCGGCGGTGAAATGAACCGGCTTTCCAACATCCTGCCAATATAAAGTTGCATCGGCATGTCGTACCGCTCCTTCGCTTTGATCCGTCCTGTAGAAACAAGTCTCCAGACATTGGTTCCCAAGCTTGTTTTCTCACACTTTTCCGGCGCTCCGAAAGCCACTACATTTTCGCGAGTTCGCAGTCTGAGATCCTTTCCCCGCATATCATTCTCATCCTTGAATACACACAGATACTCCCAATAATACGCACAGGAACAAAATCGGATAGTAAATTTCGGACAACAGATTTCCTGCAACTGCCTTATTTCTTGTTTTATGGCTGCGAATTGTACACTGTTTTCTTCCCGTATCTCTTCTTTTCCCAATTGCTCTACTTTCATATAGAGCATTCGCAACTTCTCCGATGCCGTTTCTACCGGTTTCAAAACAATCCGGCAAAACTCATTTTTCAACTTCTGCCCGTTCGTATCCTTTCTCCATACAAAGTCGGCATTCACTTCCACCAATCCGTTTTCCGCGTTGAATTTGTAAAAACTGTCGGGGTCATATCCGTCACTCTCTATCTGTTGCAGAAAACAAGGGTCCTTCACAATCATAGATAACTCCAGTACATCCTTATCTGCAAATCCCGATGCATCATCGGCCATGATCCATTGCCACTCATTTCCACGACTTTGTCTCAACATCACTCCCCGCTGTCTCATCAACTTTTTGGTTTCGGGTGTCGGCTCTAATCCCACAAAGCTGTTTTCGGGCGGATTGTAATAATTGTGTTCGATACGTATGGCAGCTATGGCTATATATTGGCTCATTTGTTTTTTCTCCTTTCTATTTTGTTACACTGACCGATGGTTCACGGGCAATACCACCACTGCTGACGGCTTCCTCCGCATCCACCGCAAGCCTGCGCAGCTTGCACATCACCGACGGATAATATTGTCCGCCCAGCGTGGTCCAGATATTATTAATGTCCTGTACCGAAAGTGTGACGATCTCTACCGTATATTTCTGCCCATCCAGTTCAAAATAGGGATGCGACTGAATAAAAAGTAACGATTCGTACAATACGGAAAGCGACTCGGCGTATCGTTTCTCGTCATATACAGCAGCAAGCATCAAGTCGAGGTTCAGCAATAACGGCGCAAACGTCCGCATATAGTCCGAACTGTTACGACTGATGCCTGCCGAGATGCCTCCTGCCGTTTCACGCTCAATGTTGACAAGTGAAACAATCAGTTTGCAAGGCTTTTCGCCCGCACCACTGCCAATGAATCCCACTTCCGCCATACCTTCGGGCTGCGGGAACTTGTGGTGCAAGTACTCATCCAGAGAGGCTGCATAATATGTAAGAATTCGCCTTATCATTATTCTTCGAAATAGAGGTTATTGATACGGTTGCACCAACCACGTCTGTATTTCTCGTTCGTCGGGCGGCTCTTGCAGATACGGTCAATGTAATCCAAGCGTTCCTGTCTTATCTTGTCAAAGAGTTCGTGCTGTGAAGGATAGTTATTGACAGCGGCAAGGGTATTTTTTCCCACAATACCGTCGGCTGTAACTCCAAGCAGTTTTTGTGGTATCTTGATACCATAGTTTCCTGAAGCCCATACCCAGTCTACCAAAATATTGGCAACAGATTGGCTTTTTATCTGATCGGCTTTCCACTTATCCCAATACAAGCTCTTCAAGATATCGATCCACTCATTATTCGATAGATGTTTCAAATCGTCTACTGTAGGTTCGGAAAGTCCTTTCCGTTTGCGATATACCTTGTAGGTTGCTATAGTAACACCCATGTTGGTTGCTCCTCCCAAGTCATCGGGATCGTCTACGAAGCCACCCTCCCACCTCTGGATGAATGGTGCTAATTTCTTGACATCTGCCATAATGCTTTCTTTTTGAGTTTCCATAATAACATAACAAATAAGGTATTAATTAATAATAGCAATTATCTGCTCTTCAAAAATAGGGGGAAAAAAGGCAATATACATTTCGAATTCAGTATTTTGATTTACAATTTGCGCAACAAACTACCTATCAATATTTTAAATCAAAAAAGAGACTATAATTCAAGCTGTTTTTTTACGTTTTAGTGTTAATTTTGACGAAATAGCAAGTGTATATAGTACTCCGATATAGAAAAAAACGGTGAGATATAGTCCATCAAACCATATTCCCACCGTTCATTTTTATAATCACGATATTTTTATCGCATATTCATCGCATTAGCTCCCAAAGCTCCTAATATAGCCGAAGCCACTGCTATTACAATTTTCAGAATCTTATTCAAAACCGCTTTTTTCATGTTAATTACTTTGTGCTTTAATAATAAATGGACCGCGCAGCCCCAACTCTCAATTCTCCACTTACCCAAGTGGATTCTCATCGAGGCCTCCGTCACCACCGGCATTTCCTCCGTTACCATCATCGGGACCTTCATTTCCATCAGTAGTAGTTCCACCCGTCCACTTTTCAAATTCCACACCTTGCCACAATGCACGCGTGGTTCCCAATGCCGCCGGACGTGTATATTCAGGAGTAAACATGAAGTGCAAGGATGTTACCTGATTCGGATTCACATCCTTCTCTTTATCCACCCCTTTGCCACGTGTCCGCGCAATCACCGTAAATGTTCCCAAACCATCCAAACGAACCGTACGGCTATTCAGCAACTGCATCCGCATCACCGACATCAAGTTCCTGATTACGTTGTGTACATCACCCGGCGTTGCCGAGCACTTCTCAGCTACCATCTCTCCCAATTGTTGCAAACTTACAGCTCTTCCTACTTTCTTCAATGTTAGGTGCCACTGCTTAACCCCATCTTTCGTTTTCAACTGCGATTGTCTCGCATAATACAATAAAGGCATAATCTTCCTCCTTTTACATTTTAGTTCAACTTCGTTTTACGTATTCTTGTGTTGGCCAACGATGCAAAGGTGAGGATATATTCAGGAATAGCCAAAGAAAACTGGATAACCAGGACGGTTATTCCAAAGTTTATTATAAAGTATTATGGGTAAGGTATTTATCTACAACAAGCACAGAGTAATCCATTCATCAAACAGCTTACATTTGCTACGAATAGAAGTTAAGCCGATCTCCGAAGCAAGGCAAGCCCCATATACCACTTTGTTGTAACCCGCGATCGCCTTCATCAAACGTACAGATGGAGCAGTAGCCGGACCATTATTTATTTCTTCCGGTGTATCAGCCGATTTTACAGCCTCTTCTAATTCACTAAATTGCAGTTCATCGGAAGTAAAATTATTCTTAAATACAGAAATATCACTAAAAAGCAGTCCTTCAAATTCGTGTAACTGAATATATGGTATAAAACGATCTCTTAATTCTTCCGGCATATCATTCTTCATCCGGCAGAACAAGCACTTCATTTTATCATAGACATTCTCTATTTGTTTCGCTTCCTCCCAGCCAGGAAACAAATAAGAATCCCTGATTCTATAATAATCAATAAACATGGAAACTGACACCTCTCCTTCGTGCAAATGATTAATCAATTGTCTTTTCAAAGTAGCCCAAGGCACAATGCCACCATTAGAATGTTTAATTGTGGGGTATTCTATATAGATATTCCTTTCTCGAAAATAGGACGCCAGCACATCCTTGCAAAATTCCTGCTCCGTCTCACCTTCACATACTATAATGAGTCTGTTCATTCAGGTTGCCCTCCTTTCACGATATTCTGCTTCCACAAATCGCCCAAAGTATAATCTTCCAGCCAATGATTCAGCTCTTCACTATTGAGGCGAACCATTTGGGTCGCTCCTTCAACCTGATTAACTGTAATCACTTCTTCAGGTTCAAAATGACAGAGCAGATCGGTGCTTTGTGTAGCCACAATAATTTGTGTACCTTTTGAAGCTGCGACATGCATCATACCTGACAATTTTTGTATCGCCACGGGATGCAATCCCAACTCGGGTTCATCTATAATGATAACTTTAGGAGGAGTAGGTTGCAAAAACAATGTTGCCAGAGCTATAAAGCGAATGGTACCATCCGAAAAGTCAGTGGGTCCATACACCATTGAACTATACTTATCTCTCCATTGCAGACGCAACGTATTGGCGGCTGTCGGATGAAAATAAAAATCGGAAAAATAAGGAGCGATACTTTGAATCACTTTCACGATACGATTGTACACAATTGGAGTTTCCTCGTGAATGGCATAAAGGAAAGCTGCCAAATTATCTCCTTTTTCATACAGATAATAACGATCATTCTGTATGTGGCTTTCTTTTGTAAACGGAGAGGTTTTGCCGGTATCATGGAAATGATATTTCTTTATTTCTGTCAGATAGTTATTGATATAGTCTCCACGCTTCAACCCTTTGTATTGTTTGATGCCTGCTTCATTGGTATAGTTGGCTATATCATTATAATATATCATACTTCCAGCAGCATAGCCCAATTTTTCATGAGCCACCACAAATCTGCCGTCTCCTTCTTTCAACTGAATTTGATAACGGTTAGTTTTCCAAAACACTTCTGCCTGAATAACATCTGTTACTTTGCTCCCTTTATGAAAGAACTTGTCCACCCCACCGTTCAACGCTACATATTCAGTCATCTTCTGTTCGTATATTTTATTCAAGAACTCAAAAAACGACAAGAAATTACTCTTACCGGAACCATTAGAACCAATAAGTATATTAATTTGCCCCAATTCAAGTGTTATGTCTTGAAAGGATTTATACCCTTTTATACAAACTTTCTCCATTCGGCTTACATCTACATTTTTAGCAAAGGACGAAAAAAAAAATGGAACGAGCAAGATTTATTGCCATATTATTAAAAGTACCGATAGTCATCGGCAACAAATACATACAGCTACTAATGTATTCTATGCTTCCTTTAATTGTAAGCATCCGTTTTATATTTATTTTATGTCACAACTAAATAAAACAACCGGAACCACTCCTTATTACGGAGTAATCCCGGCTGCTGCCTAAAACAAAATAACCGCTGTTACCTGTCGTTTCTTTTAATATATTCTCTTACGTACGATTAATGGTGCTCCAAGCTCTTCCCTCTCCAGTACTTCCAAGAATCCACTCTGTTCCAATTCAAAAAGAGCGGGATATACCCGTAACTTTTCAGCACCGGAATTTTGAATGATCTCCTCTACGGAAACACCTTTAGGAAAAGAAGTAATATAATCAATGATTCGCTGGGTATCAATAATCTTATAATTTACATCCATTATTATTCCCTAATAAATTATATTCACATTTCTCTATGCTCATGATCATTAATTATTCAGGAACACAATAAAGCATATTTGAATAATCAAATAACCATTCTGTCTCTTTTAACCTAGGGTGTGTTTTGTCTTTTTCACTTAGTAGCATTTTATCTTTAGGAATATGCCAGTCAATGCCTAAATCCGGATCATCCCAAGCAATAGCACCTTCATATTGAGGAGCATAAAGATTATCACATTTATACTGAAAAATAACTTCTTCACTCAAAACGCTAAAGCCATGAGCAAAACCACGAGGAATGAAAAATTGACGGTGATTATCCTCTGTAAGTTCTATGGAAACATGCTGACCGAAAGTTGGAGAACCGGTTCTGATATCTACTGCTACATCCAATACAGCCCCTTTCACAACACGCACTAATTTGCTTTGGGCAAATGGTGGCTTCTGGAAATGCAAACCACGTAGTACACCAAAAGAAGATTTACTTTCATTATCTTGCACAAATGTAGTTTTACAAACTTTCTCTTCAAATTCTTTTTGATTGAAGGATTCAAAAAAATAGCCACGAGAATCACTATATATCTGTGGTTCAATAACCACAATTTCGTCTATATCAGTCTTTATTACGTTCATAAAAAAGATAAATGGTTTAAACGATTAAGTCACCTCTATAATAATAATCAATATTTATTGAAAAAAAATATAGGATTCCAAAGTTTAATATCACCGTTCATATACAAGTATTTTATTACTCTCCTGCTTCCTTTTGATGTAATTTTTTCACAAATTTCACATCGTGCCTAATCATTATTTTCACTAATTCGGAGAAGCTTGTTTTCGTAGGATTCCAACCAAGCAAAGTTTTTGCTTTAGTAGGATCTCCTAACAACTGCTCCACTTCGCTAGGACGGAAATACTTTGCATCAACCTCTACCAAAACCTTACCCGTCTTCACATCAATGCCCTTTTCGTTCACACCTGCACCTTCCCAGCGAAGTTCTATCCCCACTTCCTTAAAAGCGAGAGTCGCAAATTCACGAACTGTATGCATTTCTCCCGTAGCTATCACGAAATCTTCTGGCACATCATACTGCAGAATAAGCCACATGCATTCCACATAATCCTTGGCATATCCCCAATCACGACGGGCATCCAAGTTACCCAAATACAATTTATTCTGAAGCCCTTGAGCAATGCGTGCAGCTGCAATCGTTATCTTTCGGGTAACAAAAGTCTCTCCTCTCCGCTCGCTCTCATGGTTGAACAGAATACCGTTGACAGTAAACATATCATAACTCTCTCGATAGTTCTTCGTTATCCAAAAACCATACTGTTTGGCTACTCCATACGGACTGCGGGGATAGAAAGGAGTTGTCTCCTTTTGGGGTACTTCCTGCACCTTGCCGAACAATTCCGAAGTGGAAGCTTGATAAATCTTCGTCCTCTTCTCCAATCCAAGAATACGCACGGCTTCCAACATACGTAAGGTGCCCACTGCATCTGCTTCTGCCGTATACTCAGGTACATCGAAACTCACCTTCACATGACTTTGTGCTGCGAGATTATAAATTTCATCTGGTTGAACCAACTGAATAATTCGGATTAGTGAACTACTGTCCGTCATGTCTCCATAATGAAGATTTATCAAACGATCCTGTTTCATGTCACGAACCCATTCATCCAGATAAAGATGTTCAATACGCGCAGTATTGAACGATGATGACCGGCGAAGAATGCCGTGAACTTCATATCCTTTTTCAATTAAGAATTCGGCAAGGAATGAGCCGTCTTGTCCAGTAATTCCGGTGATTAGTGCTACCTTTTTCATCTATATATAAAATTCATTTTACGATATTTATCATTTTCGACTTTTCATAAAAGCTTTATAAGCATAACAACAAAAATAATATATAGCTTTTATATAGCCAGTCTTTTCTATATTCACATATATATTCCATTGCCATTTAAGTGTTTTCCATTTATTAGATGATATAGATTGATGCCTAACCCGATAAAGAGCTGTTACGGAATTCACACTTTTGGCAATAAAACCTTGTTTTAATATTGCTAGCCAAAATACATAGTCTTCATGCCCAATATTTTCAAAAAATATTTTACCCACTTTTTGGGTATCAAAAATTGCAGTTACACAACCTATAACATTCCCTTTAAGTAGCTGTTTGTAAGTTGTATAAGCAGGCACTTTTATATATCTATTATGTCGTTCTCCATCCTCATTCATCTTTTCATAATTAGAAAAAACAATTGCGGTATATAAATCATCAAACAAAGGTAACTGTCTGTCAAGTTTATTGGGTAACCAAACGTCGTCACTATCCAAAAAAGCTATATATCGACCACTAGATCTTAAAATACCTATATTTCTAGGTATACAAGGAGAACCCGAAGAACGCTCTGTCTTCAAATAATAAATACGTTCATCTCCTTCAGCATACTCCTTGGCTATTTTTGCTGAATTATCTTTAGAGCAATCATCTATTATTAATAACTCCCAATTATAATAAGACTGGGATATGACAGATTCTATTGCATATTTTACAAAAGGCTCCGCATTATACATTGGCATAATAACTGACACCAAATCATTCATATTCAATAGTGTTATTTATAGGATTATTATGTAAATACATCAAGCAATAGCTTAATAGACTATATTGTAAAATAAGAAAAGAACCACTAGACATTAAACCGCAAAAAAATGGAATACAAAAATAATTTTTATCTCTGTTTTGAATTAAATGATAAAAAGAAAATAAACATATAAAAATAAATACCAACCCACAATACCCAAATCCAGATGTTAAAATAGAAAAAAAATCAAGAGAAACTTTACCTTCAGAAGATTCCTGTAGCCCTAGCCCCCAATAATTAATATCAGAAGAGTAATTACCAAAACTATTAAAACGAGCAAAAATACTTGCTACTTCCCCATTAGTCATAAGAATCAAATCATCCGCATAATAAATAAAAAGAAGGGAACTACTAATTAGTGTTAACAGAGCAAATAATTTTACCACTTTTGATTTTATAAAAAAAAACGCATGAAGTAATAAAAACAGATAAGCAAATTTTGCACCACTAAAGAGTAAAAGGAACAAAGACAAATACTTGTATCTTTTGCATTCTTCAAAAATACCAAAGAAACAAAATGAAATAGATAGATAAAAAGCAAATGGAGAAGATTCATTAAACAATCCAGTATATCTATAGAATGGTTTAACCAGAAAAATAGGTATAGTATATTCTGCTGCTTTTTGAGCAGGCAAATTACTGTGAATCATAGCTAATTCATCGAACCCTAAGTTTAAACAAATAAGCTGAAAAATAACATAAGCAAAATTTACAAGCAAAAACCTTTTAAAAAACAACAAAAAACCATCTCTACAATCTCTGATTACTATATTTGTAACAAAGAGCAACAAGAATGTCAAAAAATAACCAATATACATAGGAACATTCCATGAATGTTCCACTGCAACAAAGCAATATATAAAAAAGAAAGAACACAAGAAAAGAATAGGTAGATCTACTTTCGAGCAAGTACAATGCTTATAAATTAAGAAAAAAATTATTCCTAGTGGTAACCACATAATTCTGTTTTGCACATTGAGTCCTATTAATAAAAACAAAACAGAAAATGCAGGAAGGAATAAAGAAATAAAATATAGCCTAAACAGTGAATTCATTATTTAGCTCCAAAATATAGTATTCTAAAATAAAGATTATCTGATATAAGATAAGATGACATATACTTAAGTAACGCCTTAAAATATTGATAACAAGAATTATACATATAATTTCCATCGTATTTTTTTGCTAAAGATTTGGCTTCTCGAAAAAGAATTAAAGAATTCTGTCTGGAGCTAGATAGTCCCCCTAAATCATATTCACTAACTACAACATCTATTAATTTAAAAAGTGCATTTCTTTCATATCTTAATCTCAATAGAAACTCCCTATCACCCAGCAATCTATAAGAACGACCATACAACATATTTACAAATAATGCTCGCTTAATAAACATCCCCTGATGTGGTGGTGTATACCAAGCCGTAACAAAAGAACTAGCTTTCACCACTCCCATTAGCACATTTCGAAAAGAGCAAATTATATTTCCTAAATAAACATCAACATTTTCATTTAATTCTATTTCTTTTACTACACTCATCAAACTACTTTTATTATAGAAAGAATCACCTGCATTTAAAAAATATAAGAAATCGCCTAATGCTTTAATTCCCCCTTTATTCATTGCATCGTAAATACCTTTATCCGATTCACTTACCCAATAGGATATTTTATCAGCATATTCTTTTATTATATCTACTGTGCCATCAGTACTGCCGCCATCAATGATTATATATTCCACATTTGTGTAAGTTTGATTAATCACTGATACAATTGTTTCTTCTATTACTTTAACCGCATTAAAAGAAACTGTTATTATCGAAATTTTAGGATTATTCCCCATATACAATCATCTAGATATTCAAAAGCTCTTTATAAACTATTCATGAAATATGCATTCCATAAAAAGTGCTGAAAGGGATTCACCCCATTCCTATGCTAATAATTCTTTTACCCAATTATCTATTCTAAGAAATGTTACATCTGTAACATTTTCTTCACATAAAGGAGATTTTACAAAATCTACTGGCACTACAGGATTCATCTTATCTATAATACAAACCTGTCCTGCATTTATAAAAGCATAATCCACTACATACTTATTAGTAGTTATTATCTTTTGTCCATTAGCTAATGCCCAAACAAACCGAGCGGTCAATCCACTTTGCCCTTCACGTTGTGAATCGAGTATGCAGTTTGACATATTACTATATCTATCATATTCATCATGATTTACAATCTCATCACTCGCCACTCCAATCTCATCATTGCCCATCACAAATTCCATTTCATCCAAAAATTCCTCATTTTCAATTGGACTCAAATACTTTTTTAAAAAATATTTCAACTTAGATTTTAATGGTACGCTATTTCTCAACTCTACCAATTTGATATAAAATTTCAGCTTATTATCAATCAATTGTGGCATGATTCTTTTTAATAATGTATATCTCCCATCATGATTTGTCCCTATGCAAAAGAGATCATATTTTTTCTGCACTTCATGAGATAATGTAGAAGGTATATAGTAAATTGGCAATAACTTCCAATGAGTACTTTCTTGGGCATCAAGAAGATCAAATGTATAGCATTTATCAAACCATTGAACAAGCCGATTAAAATTATAATAATTACAAGAATCCCATGTGTATAAAACTTTTCTTATATTAGGATTCTTTGCCTCAAGATATTTAATTAAATATTCACCAATAGAAGAACCGCTTAGAGCTAACAGCAAATCATAACGTTCTGATAAATGAGAATTTATTCTTATTATTCGCTTCCAAAATGAGGTATGTACATTAGAGATAGAAAACAATATTTTTTTCAGAAAAAGGAAATTACCTGATTTATAAAATGGATCTATTTTCAAAATTTCATCTGCAATAGTCACTACCTCATGTCCTTGTTTCTGTAATTCTGCTTCAATATCTTTATATAAATCCAAATGAGGATTAGCTATAAACAGGATTTTCATTTAAATAGCCCTTTCTTTTTCATTTCTTCAATAGAAGCCTCATATTTATCCTCCACTGCTTCCTGTTTATTCGCCCATTTACAAAACTCACCGATTCCATCACTGAAGCTCCATCTCGGTTCAAAACCTAATATTGTACGGGCAGCTGTAATATCTGCATAGTTATGACGAATATCCCCCAACCGAAAATTACCAGATATTGTAATAGGCACATCTATCCCATATTTATCACAGAGAGTATGAGCCACAGTCAGTACATCAGTTGCCACCCCTGTACCAACATTAAACACATGGCCATTCGCTTCTTCTTTTTCAATACCTAATATTGTTGCATCCACCACATCATCAATATATACAAAGTCTCGCGTTTCCTTTCCATCTTCAAAGATATTAATCCCGTTGCCGTTCTTTATACGAGTAGAAAAGATGGAAAGAATACCTGTATATGGATTGGATAAGGATTGTCCAGGACCATATACGTTCTGATACCGATAAGATACGGCACCAATTCCTATGGATGGACAGACAAGGTGAACTAGCTGACCTTGCACCTGTTTCGTGATGCCATAGACAGAAGTGGGATGCACTAGGGAATCTTCCGTCGTTCCCACTAAAATCAAAGGTTTATGACAACCAGGATACTTTACCTCAAAATCACCCATACACATATCTTTCTCAGTACGCTCCATAGGATACACGTATTGTTTCAAATCATCACTATAATATCTACCCTCACCATAGATAGCACGGCTTTCAGCTACCACCACTTTCTTTACAGAATGTTTTGTATTCGTCAGAATATCAAGCAACAATGCCGTTCCACCGATATTGGTCTCTACATATTTTTGTATCTCATACATGGATTGTCCCGTACCCGTTTCAGCTGCAAGATGAACCACACATTCCACGCCATCTAGAGCTTTCAACCAATTTTCCTTAGATTTCACAGAACCAAGAATAAAATTCACTTTACCTCTAATCGAGTTATAGAGAGGAGAAGTCTCTTCGGGATTCTCACCATGAATCTGTCTGGAAAGATTATCCAATACCGTAACCTCATATCCTTTGGCTAGAAGTTTAAGAGCCAAGTTTGAGCCGATAAAACCGGCTCCACCTGTAATAAGTATATGTTTCATAACTGATTCTTCAAAATTGTTTGTATCTTCGTGGCATCTCCATAGATAATGGGAGAATCATAGGGGCGATCTGGGAAAACCCCATACTCCAGTTTTATATCCAGCTGATATTCTTTAATGAAATTTTCTACCTGTTCTGCCAAAGTGACAGGGTTACCCGAACAGCAGTTAATGATACCTGCTACTTCTGTCTGTGAGATAGCAATAGCGATTTGCTGCGCTAGTTCACTCACTGTTATAAAGTCATACTTCGTTTTGCCAGTAGTGAACGGAAAAATTGTCTTACCCTCATCGGCAGCCTGTAGCAGTTTACTAAAGATAGAATGATTCTTGCGATCATCGCCAAGGATATAATATCCACGTAACCATTGCAACAGACACTGATGCGAAGAACAGTATTGAATCATACTTCTGCGTAGCGCATCCTTGGCAATGCCATACAATGAAATGGGATTACATGGCGTATTTTCGTCTATCTTACCTTCCCAATAGCCCACCTCATGCATAGTTCCCATGACAGCCAACTGTCTCAACCCTCCGTCTATCAAGGAAGTCAAGAAACGATAGTGTGCAGACAAATCAAGGATATGATTCTTGGAATTGTGTACAAAACCATCACGCCAAGCTAGATGGATACACACATCGGGGCTTCCTAACTTTTCAAAGATTCCGTCTAATGAAGAGAACAAATCTCTTTCTATTTGTTTCGCACGAGTATCAATACCTTGTAAATGTAAGTCACAAGCTGTTACAGAACATCCATTATCCAACAAAGTGGACACAACATGCTTTCCGATGTAACCATGAGCACCGGTAACTAATATTTTCATATTTATAAAATTACAATTGATTTCTAAATAAAATTCCCTTTTAAATCAGTTCTCCGCCATTCCTTTTTGTCGAAATCATATCGTTTCACAATACGAACTGGATTGCCAACAGCAACACAATAATCAGGAATATCATGGTTAACGACACTATTGGCACCAATAGTGACGTGCCTTCCAAGAGTTACATTAGGCAGAATTACCGCATTATTATAAATTTTACAATCCGCTCCTATCCGCACAAAACCGACTTTTATATTCTGCTTTTCGATAGGCTTTGAAATTTCATCGTATGGGTGATGAATATCTGTGATGGTTACATTAGCAGCAATAGCTGTATTTTGCCCAATAATTATACAATTAGCACAGGTTAAATGAAGATTCTGTTGAATACTAACACCATCTTCTAGAACAATAAGAGGAGTGAAACAAATATCATTATATTTAGACACCCCCTCTAACCTTGCATGAGCCCCTACATATACATTCTTTCCACATCTCAAATAGCGAGGAGTTATCACAATAGGGGACATAATGTAAGTCGTAACATCTACTGCTGCGTATTGATACTTATGCCACAAATAGGGAAGTCTTCTTTTCCCATACGAGAAGATCCTTTTTACCCACTCCATAATATAAATTATTTTCATTGCAAATCCATTCATTTCTATCCAAATCAAAATATTTAATGATCTTTGCAGGTATTCCCACAGCCACTGAATAGTCCAGTATATCCCTCGTCACCACACTGTTTGCACCGATTACTCAGTGCTTCCCTATTTTAGCTCCCAGCACACATACATTTTCTCCGAGCCAAGAGCCTTCACCTATCACCACTTCTCCAAGCTGAATAATAGGTTGATTCTTAATAGGTATAGACATGTCTTCATATCCATGAAGATTATCAGAGATATATACTCTATCGGCTGTCAATACATTTTTTCAAGAATTATCTTCTTTGTGGCATAAATATGATTGAAATGTCCGATGGTGACACCATCTTGAAGTTCGAGCAGACAGGGCACTTCTCCTGTATGAGGCAAGGCCGCCAACCAGGTCTTATATGCCACATATACCCGATTGCCAATCCGAATATTTTCAGATCCATCAATACTCATAGGAGAGATTATAGCAGATTTACAACCAAATGATTGAAATATGTATTGTCACCCAAAACGATATATACGAAACCGCAATCCATAAACTCTTTAAAAAAAAGAAAAAAGATACATTATTAAACACATATAATAATATTATAACTGTAAATAAATAGAGTCATTTTACAAAATGAGCAATCTCTTTTATCCGATTAGAGTAATACTTATTATAGTTTTTTTCTAACACTTGCCTTGACAATCTCTCTTGTATAGGATACAATTCAGCCTCATGTTCCAATATTTCATCAACTGTATATTTAAACCCAACAACCTTAGCTGGATTACCCATTACTATTGAATAGGGAGGTACAGATTTTCTGCAAACAGAACCCGCTCCTACAATTGCCCCTCTTCCAACAACTACATTTGGCAATAATGTTACATTGGATGCAATCCAAACGTCCTCTTCTATTATAACATGACTACCAACATCAGTAGAAGTATCTTTATATACCTCTTTATGCCACTTCCCAATATCAGGATTAGTTGGGTGATTAGCAGTCACGACAGTTAACCCCTGCGCTGCACCTGATTTCTTTTTCATAATAAATTTACCAGACACTGATACAATCAAATTTGAATTTCCAAATATATTCACATCATCTTCCAAAAAAACATTTTTAGGATTGCAAACTCTTAACGGGGGCTGCAAAATGACACCTTTTCCACAAAATCCATATATCGTTTTATCCAAAGGCCTTATATATAAATCATATAATGAAATAAGTCCTCTAACGAAAAACTTAATCTTTCGCATACAATAAAAATTAGTAAACAATAACAAACAGGAAAATTAATTACCTCCCCACACGCTTCAATATTATTCTGATAACAGTATCTCTGTCTGTTTTTTCAAATCCACAACAAAAGATGAAAGTAGAAGAGATAGAAACAGAAATAATGATAAATAAAATTAGCCCCCAAAAGCCATGTAAATGAAGTCCTATATGATAAGAAATAAAGAACAGAACAATAAATATTATATACGACTTCAGCATTACCTTTAGGAAGTAATCTCTGACAGAGAATTTTAACAGAAAATTCAACAGAAATACCCTTGCTAAAAAAACTATTACTGAAATAATTATCCTAATAATAAAAACAGATAAAGGAGAATACCCTGCATATAAGAAGACAAAACTCCCCAAAATATTCAATAGATAAAGAGAAGATATAATTATTTGATAGCGTTTAATTTTACCGACAGCTTGCACAGTCATCCAAAGAGGACCGGCATAACTTTCCATAAGGAATGATATTATGATACAAATTGAAAAATCACATGCATATTCTGGAACTGTCTTTAACCAAAGAGAAAGAATATAGTCCATTTTAGTCATTAAAGGTATTGCAATTAATATCATTAAATAAAATGATATTAAAGAGGCACGAAAAATCAAGGAACGAAGATATTTATAATCCCCATTTGCATATGACTTTATTATTTGAGGATTAAATGCCATTTGAAAATTTACCAAGAACTGACTAAGCGCATTCATTATTTGTACGGAGATCCCATTAGCTGCATTAATCAATACGCCAAAGAAATTATTCAAAAGAATATTAACTCCCTGATTTGTAAGAGTTGAAGAAGCGCTTGACAACATAGACCATCCGGAAAACTTAGCCAATTCGTTAATTACGGACTTATCAATCGAGAACTTCAATTTACAACCATTCAAGTTTTTAAAACAATAGCAATGATACCAAATTGAAATTACAACAGAGACACCCAAAAGAAGTACTGAATAAGAGATCAACTTATCAAACGCTAAAATCACTAAAAGATATGTTATCAATAGCTTTAAAAAGACTTCCACAATACCTGTATATGCAAAAAAAGACATCTTTTCATAAGCCAATATAGCCGCATTATAAGGTAACCTAATAATACCAATAATAAAAGTAAATATAGAATATTGATAAGTCCAAAACGCAGCTCTAAATCGTCCTTCAGGTATATCAATGTAGTTATACAAAATAGATAATCCTACAGTCTCAGCAATAATGAGAATAAATAAAGAAAGAATCAAATACACCCAAAATGCCTGACTAAATAATAGCCTAAATTTATTGAGGTCTCCAATTCCTAAGGCATAAGCTAAATAACGCTGAACAGCTATTGTGAGAGAAGTGGAAAGGAAAGAAAATAGAAGTACTGTAGATCCTACAATATTATATATACCAAAATCTACTATACCAAGAGTCTCCAATACAATTCTACTTGTGTATAAGGATATTCCCATAACCAGAAACATTCTTAGATACAAAAACAATGTATTTTTAGCTATTTTCTTATTCTTATCCATAGCCTTAAATTACTGTGCTGTATAACCACCATCAATCACTAAATTCTGTCCGGTTATCCAGCGCGACGCGTCTGAAAGGAGAAAGAGGCAAAGTTGTGACACATCAGTCACTTCGCCCAATCCCAGTGGAAAACCGCCAATACGCTTCTTATATTCTTCCTCCGAAAGAGTCGATAGAAAATCCTGCATCATAGGGGTGAGAATCGTACCCGGCGAGATACAATTAATGCAAATACCTTTTCTGGCAAGCTCCAGTGCCATGGAGCGAACAGCACTGACCATAGCCCCTTTTGAAGCTGCATAAGCGGATACTCCTCCACGGCCAATTATGGAAGTGATAGAAGATATTAGGACTATATGCCCATTATCATTAAAGAATTTCTTATTACTGAAACAGTGAACAAATTCAAAAGCACTTAAAGTATTTACACGAAACACTGTTTCGTAATCCCCCGTAGACAAAAACCTAACAGGAAGCGTTTTCTCTATCCCGGCAGCATGGATAAAACCATCTATTCTGCCATGACTGATAACTATGTTTTCCACCAGCTCCATTATCTTATCCGATTGAGCTAAGTCAAGTGAATAATAAAAATGTTCTTCAGGTCGTTCCATTTTTCCTCTTGTTTCCTTCAGTCGCTCTTCATTACGAGCTATAAGAGCCACTCTAGCTCCCATCTTACTACAATCTATCGCACACTGTCGACCAATACCGGATGAAGCACCGGTAATAATTATCATTTTTCCGGATAATGAAAATGGATTATACATACAATTATAAATATAAAAGTTCAGGACAAATTATCTTATTAGTATTAAACCGTACACTGCCAAGAGAAAGACCTACACCAAATCCTGTCGCAATAAAATTTAGATTTTCCGTTTTTAGCTGCCCAGAAAGATTGGTAACCATTAATAATGGAATGGAAGCACCACTTGTATTCCCAAATTTATCAATATTATAAGGCACTTTTGTTGCATCAAACTTCACTCTCTTACGAATCTTTTCACACAAAAATTTATTCGCCTGATGAAGAAGAAGATAATCAATCTGATTTATATCTATTACAAAACGATCAATTAATCCCTTTAATGATTTTGGAACATTGACAGTTGCAAAAGAGAAAACTTCAAGTCCATCCATTTTTTCATGAAGTCTACTCCTACGATATCCTCCCACATCTTCTGCCATTCTTAACGAATCAGCAGTGAAAGGGTTGCGGCAACCTCCATCCGGTACAATCAATGCATCTTTTCCAGAACCATCACTCATGTAATGAAAGTCTATTGTATTCTTAAAATCCGCATTGTACTCCAATGCAATAGCAGCCCCTCCATCACCGAATAACAGAGCGGTACTCTGGTCTTCAGGACTTGCATAGAACGATTGTGTATTACCAACCAAAAGTAACGCCTTCTTTATCATTCCTGTTTGAATAATACTACTTACCATCCCTAATCCATACACAAAACCCGAACACCCCAAGGGCGAATCAAATGCCATGCATTGCTTCGACAAACCTAATCTATCCTGCAAAATGCACGCAGTAGATGGAAGCTTATAATCTGCCGTATGAGAAATGAATACCAATAATTCTATTTCAGAAGAATCCCATTCTAAATCAGCAATCAATCTCTCAGCCGCTTTACAGCAAAGATCAGAAGTACAGATAGTACCATCATGAATGGCACAATGACGCTCCTCTACTCCAATGGTAGATATATATTTCTCAATTTCCTCAGCAGATAAATAAGGATAATCACGATTCCTCTCTATCCTCTGTGGCACACAAGCACTTATGCCCTTAATCTCAACGTTTCTTATCTGAATAAAAGCCATCTTATTTCAAGAGATTAATCAAATCGCCAATCGTATTAGCTTGTTTAAAATCCGGAACTTTCAATTCCTTATCATATTCTTCATCAAACATTGCAATAACCGATAATGCTGCTAATGAATTCCACTCGTCTAAATCCCTAAATCTTGTACCTTCTTTTAAACCTTCCACTGATTCCATTTCAATTGCTTCAGCAAATTTCTCAATAAATTTTTGTAAACTCATATTATAATTCAATTTAATAAATAGATAGTTTGCGTCCATCTTTAACATATAGTATTTGGAAAAACGATTTCCAATGCCTCCTATGATAGATGTCAAAGTAGACTATGATTTTTAATTTTATTAGGTTTAATTCTAATGGTTATCGGCAAAAGATTCTTAATAATTAAATATACATTCTTCATCTCTTACCTTTAAATGTTTCTTATCTTTTTCACTCAATACAATTCTATTCATTGGTATCCTCCAATCAATCCCCAAATCAGGATCATCCCAAGCAATGGCTCCTTCATGTTGAGGAGTATAGAAATTATCACATTTATATTGAAAAATAACCTCTTTGCTCAAAACAGAAAATCCATGAGTAAAACCTCTCGGAATAAAAAACTGTCGATGATTATCCTCAGTCAATTCTACAGCAACATACCGTCCAAAGGTTGGAGAGCCTTTTCTTATATCTACAGCAACGTCTAAAACCGCTCCCTTTATAACACGTACTAATTTACTTTGAGTAAAAGGCGGTTTTTGATAATGCAAACCACGAATTACTCCATAACTGGACTTACTTTCATTATCTTTTACAAAAGTCGTATTACATACTTTTTCCTTAAACTCATTCAGATTAAAAGACTCAAAAAATAACCGCAGTTATCTTTGAAAAGACGAGGCTCTATGATCACAACTCCGTCTATAGAAGTTTGAATTATATTCATCTACTTGATTATTTCAATATCAAAATTTCTTTCCAAACACAATATTCATAAACGTCATAAACAGTATCTTGAAATCAAAAAACCATGAGCGACGTTCCAAATAAAACAAATCATACCGCAACCGACGTAACATCTTCTCCATTGTATCCGTATACCCATTATACAAAGTAGCATACGAAGTAACTCCCGGACGGATCTGAAATAAATAGCGATAACGAGGATCATGCTCCATGATCTGATCTATATAGAACTTCCGTTCCGGACGGGGACCAATAAAAGACATGTCACCAAGAAAGACATTCCAAAGTTGGGGAAGCTCATCTAAATGGTGTTCACGAAGAAATTTACCGATTTTTGTTAAGCGTTCATCTTTACCACCGGCATAAAGTGCCGGACCATACTTTTCGGCATCCAACTTCATACTACGGAATTTGTAAATGTAGAAAGGACGACCAAAACGTCCAATACGTTCCTGTTTGAATATGGCTGCACCACCATCTTCATGCTTTACTGCAAGATAACAAATCAAAAATAAAGGCGAAAAAATAATAAGACCAATAAAAGCCAGCAAACAATCGCCAACGCGTTTTACACTGCGTTCAAAATCATTCATTCCATCAGGAATAAAATGATCATTTTGTTCCATAGATTCCATACGGTATAAGTATTTTTGTCATTGTAATATTTCAAAAGGATATTGATTCTCTTCAATATTCTTCAATTCTTCCATAACTTCCGCTTGTTCGGAAGTTAAAGTTCCTTTGTCCCACTTATCCATAATGGAATGAGCTTCTTGAAGCAAACCCTCTTCATAAATTTCGCCATAACAGTAAGTCAGCAAACGAACTTTAAGCAAGGAAGCTGGAAGTTGTTCCAGAATGTTATAAGCGCGGTCTAATACAGATTGCTTCTTCTGCTCTTTATCTCCATAATCGTAGATCGTAGCATTGTAACCCATCAAAAGTGCCAGACACAGATTGGCTTCTTCTTCGATATCGGAACTCTTAGAGGAAAAAAGAGAATTGGACTTAACGAGAACTTCCTTATTCAACCGACAAAAAGTATCGGAATAGATAGGTTCACCGTCCATACCAAGATACATCAGCTCATGAGCGACATGTTGAAGCTCAAAAGCACAAGAAAGTAAAGAATTCATGGAGATTAATATATAATTAGTTGATTAGCTTCAGATAAGACTTGGGGACTTTAATACTTGCGACTAAGACACCCTTAATACGAATAACAACATAGGTTTTATTGGCTTGTGTGGCAATCTCACCTTCAATGCCGCTAAAATCCCCTTTGATGACCTTTACTTTATTCCCTACAGCAAAGGGTTCGCTATCAAAACTGACTCCATCGGGATTCAAGTCCATAATAAATATAAAGTCTTCCATTTGTTTATTAGGGACCACCAACATGGAATGAGTGAAAAGGTCTTTCATATAATAAAGGCGAACACCATAAACATTGGAAAGATCACAGGCAGTTTGCTTAGTAGCGTAGATAAAGATTAAATTTCGAATAACAGGAACCTCAGTACGCTTACGGCGATACTTCAGCTGAGATACCATAGTTCGCGTGGGAAGATAGTAATCAAGATCCAGACCCTCTTCTGCCTTAAACTTATCTAGGGATTTTCGGACAGCAAACTCTTGCTTATCACGAGTACGGGCGGCAAACCAATATTTCTGATTTTCAATCACTTGCAAGAAAACTATTGAGGATTTCAGTATAGTTCCGGGTGCGCTTCGCGGTTTGAACGAGACATATTCTCTTTCAAACCGAAACAAATAGTTTTTTAACTTAATAAGATAGAAACGAAGACATTAAACTCAAAAAAGTATTTTTTAATCGTTCGTTTAATGGGCGTCAATATTTGAGAAAAATAAGAAATTCAAAAAGGACAAAAATGAAAGGATATTAAATACATTTATCGACAAAAAAGTTAGACTGATAATCAGCGACATAGCAGTAAAAAGAGCCTAGTATAAAAATATTTTTATTAAACATTTTGCACATTCAAAAAATACCCATTATCTTTGTGCCCATTAAACGAACGTTTTTTGGTCACCCTTATAAACACAACGTATCACTCTATTATACAACAAATTACCCTCATATTTATTATTAGCAAAAAAACTTTTTCTATCACTCCTATTGCCTGTAAACAAAAGAAACGCTTACCTTTGCCCGTTTTTCAAATCAAACATTTAATATATATTTAATTATTACGTTAAATAAGTGAAATTATGAAACAAAAAGAGATGGCTAAAAGCCTTGAAAAAAAGACCTGAAACAGGCAGAAAATTCACCTTTAAGAGGCAATGTATCAGAGATTAAGAGAAAACCCGGACGCCCTAAAGGTAGAGTGGTAAAAGGGATACTTCCCAAATATCGAAAAGAAGGAATGATAGAACTGCTCAATTGGAGAGACAAAGGATTTTTCGGTAAAAAAGAAAACATATCCATTCACGAATTGGCGGACAAGGGTGCTGAATGGGGACTTTTTCTCTCCGACAGCAATACTCCACTATCAGCCAAGACAATAGAAATAGAATTGGGAGAAATCTGGAGAGGTGAACATCTACAAAAAGTTATGGAGAAGAAGAGTAAAAACAAGAATAAAGATAAGAAATAAATGGACAACAATTAAATATTGACACCCTATATACAATCTACTATATCTTTGCCCCCACTTTAGCAAAGATTAAGCCCCGCAAATCGAGAAGATGTCGCTTTATCCCCAAAGTGATGTCTTCTCTTTTTTTATGCCCGACATAAACACCAACTAAAGAACTAAGAATTAATAATTTAAAATTAAACACAATGAGAAAACTAAAGAAACCCGCTTCAATCTATGAAGCACTCAGAAAGAAATGGAAAATACGAATCATGCTCGAAAAAGCCTACACGGAAGACGCAGCACTATGGATGACCGACAGAATTGAAAGCCTCATCAGCCACATGCAGTATGGATATGCACTTGTGGCATATTACAAACAGGACGGAACCTTCAAGTTTGTAAAAGCAACACTACTTCCATACGAAAAATGTTTCCGTCGGAAATACGATATACATCATATAGAAGGGCACATCATCTACTGGGATGTAGAACTACAGGCGTGGAGAAGCTTCCAGCTGGAAAACTTTCTGGAATGGAGACCGATCAATTGACAGTTGACAATTAATGATTAACAATTAAAGAATGAAGTTATGGCAATGATATACAATAGCATACCTTATTTTCCTACTCAGGTGAGCTTCTTCGAAGAAGTGGCTATGGAACTGATAGAAGCTAGGTATGGAATGAAAGCGGAAACGGCAGTCATGAAATTAGTGTGCAAGATATACAAGGAAAACGGATACTACATGGTATGGAATGAAGAACAGTGTACACTCTTCACCAACAAAGTGGGAAGGGAAATTGCGAAAGAAGAGATGCAGGGAATTGTGGAGACACTGATGGAAAAGGGGTTCTTCGACAAAGAAACCTATAAGGAACACGGAATACTGACTTCCGTAGAGATCCAAAGAGTATGGCTCGAAGCAACCAAACGTAGGAAAAGGGACTTAGAGTCCCTGCCCTACATGCTGGTGAAGACGGAAGAAAGTGATAAGGGCGGTAAAGACGGCAAAGCCGATAAAGAGACCGATGGTATGCAAAACCCTCAAAATTGCATGCAGGATGCAGACAATTTCACCGAAAATGCCGACAATCCCGAACAAAACAAAACAGAACAAAACAAAGCAAACGAAAATAGAGAACTTCCCCCTCTAACTCCCCCGCCGGGGGAGGATGTCGGGGTATGGAGGAAATATTCTTTCATTGAGTTTCCGGGATATGCCTACAACAAGAATACCCACAACCTGGAATGTCTCCTACTCGCACTGGACGGGCTACATATCAACGATCCGAATGATACGAAAGCGATATTAAAGTTGTCCGACTACGGACGGCTGGGAAACGAAGTCTGGAAAATAATACACGCAACCAAGTGGAGTATAGTGAACAGCAAAGGGAAATATCTGATAGGAGCACTGAACAAGGCACGCACACAAGGATAAAAAACCGCAAAATCAGAGGCTAAAACGGGCACTGATTATCAGAGGATTACAAGGAGTTAACTTCCTGTCGACAAGGAGTTAACTTCTTGTCGGCAAACTCTTAACTTCTTGTAGACAAGGTATTGTAGCCCCACAATTTATTTAACGGGTTCTATCTTCCAATCAGCCAGCGTATGTCGTTTCGTGTCGAAATTTATCCCCACCTTCACTACCGGAAGTCCGCACAGCGCAAAACGTTCGGGATAATTTTTCAGGTCAATCTGCTGCATAGCCGCATCAGCACTCTTATCAAGTTTCAACTCAACAACATAGAGAGTCGTCCAACTGCGCATCACCATATCCACACGACCACGGGGAGTACGTACTTCTACATCAACATAATATCCCAAAAGGTTAAGTGTCATTTGTGATATATGAAGGAATCAGATTACGCATCAATCCAATACGAACTTCCTTATTAGGAATATCAAGCGTATATATGTCGAAAACACTGTCATAACCTTTTATTGTGATATAGCCGCTTTGATAGAGCAAGGGAGTAATATTGGTCATACGCTCCGTGGGAGCATCAAACTCCGCAGCAACAGCCTCTATTCCGCCTATTTCAGATGGAAGAACGCCAAATTTATTCAGCATCTCTATCAAATAAGTAGGAGTACCGCTGCCAAACCAATAGGAGTTAAATTTGCCATCGTTAAAAGCATTGAACAGACTAAAAGGATTGTAAATATCTGGTGAAGGCCAGGTAAAATGATAACCATCATAGTTCTCTTTCAATTTTGCCAGCACTTCATCACGCGTTATTTGCATTTTTTCCGCCAACAAATCCAGATCATAGCTCATTTGCTCCTTTATTTCTTCTTCCGTAATGCCGCAGATGGCAGCATAAGGTTCGTCCATACTGATGTTCTTGATATTATTCAGTTCACTGAAGATGCTCAGTTGGGAAAACTTCGTGATTCCGGTCAGAAACACATAGCGCAAATAAGGGTCACAGGCTTTCAGCGGGCTGTAGAAGTTACGCATCACATTGCGAAGTATGGGCAGATTCTTATCCTCATGCATTACATCAAGAAGCGGAGCATCATATTCGTCAATCAAGACAACAACCTGTTTGCCGGTCTGCTGATAAGCACGCTGAATTAAACCCGTTAAACGATCATTCAACATTACTTCCCCATCCAGTCGACCATAGATTTCTTCGTATCTGTACAACTGAATATTCAACATACTCTCTAACCGTTCCCTATCCACGTGTTTTGCCAGACTCATATCAAAGTGAAAAACTGGATATGACATCCATTCCGTCTCCAATTTCTCGATAACAAGCCCTTTGAACAATTCCTTCCGACCTTCGAAATAGCTATGAAGCGTACTGGCCAGCAACGACTTGCCAAAACGGCGCGGTCGACTTAGAAACATATATTTAGAAGCGGAATGCGTCATGCGATAGACGTATCCCGTTTTGTCAATATACAAATAGTTCTTTCCTATAATTTCTGAGAAAGTCTGTATTCCTACCGGATAAAATTTCTGTTGTTGCTCCATATCAAGCCTCCGTTTCTTTGATTACAAAGTTACAACAAAAGAACAGAACGACAAACAAACAGAATTATTTATCTTTTTTCGTCTTTTAATCTCCGCCTCACGGATTCTGTTTCGTACGATTTACCAACGACAAATGTAACCAGCCATAAATACCCAATATAATAACCAACAATGTCTGTATACCATGTACTATCAGGGCAAAAACTCCCGCATCAGTAGCATTGACACCGTATAGCATCATCATTGTAATGACAGCGAAATGCCACGGTCCCGCCCCATTAGGAGTAGGGACAATCACAGCAAAAGTGCCGCCTACAAACATCACCAGACCCGCCAGAAAGCTGAGATGTTCAGTAAAAGCGAAGCAATAGAAAGTGATATAAAAGTGATAAAAGTAACATCCCCATATCAACACCGTGTAAAGGAGGAAAAGCGGTATATTCTTCACACTCTTCAATGACATCACACCTTCCCATACATTCAGCACCACTCCTTTCACTTTCTCGAAGAAAGAAAGCATACGCAGAAGGAAATAGAGTAATACTAATACACCAATGATACTAAAAAGAACGACATAAAACCAGGGAGATGTCACCAGATGCACCAGCGAAGGAACTTTCGTACCTGTCTCTTCAAAAAAACGAAGGAAGACGGGCATCTGCATCAGAAAAGTAATCCCGGTAATCAAAAGAATGGTCAATGTATCTATCAAGCGTTCCGTTACCACTGTTCCAAGCGATTTGGCAAAAGAAACATCGTCATATTTGGCAAGCATACCGCAACGGGAAACTTCGCCTACACGGGGTAAAACAAGATTAGCGGCATAGGAAACAAAAATAGCATCCACACAATCGCTCGTCTTTGGATAAGCTCCGAGCGGCGCAAGCGTCTGTTTCCAACGCCAGCCACGGAAAACATGGCTCATCACACCAAAAAACAACGAAAACAGCATCCATCCCCAGTTCGTTCCATGCAGAAGTACCTCCTTGGCGCGTGCAAAATCAAAATCTCGATACACCCAATAAAGAATAAAACCGCCCAAAGCGACCGGTAAAAGGATCTTCAGTGTCTTTTTTAATAGTTTATTCATGCAGAATTCGTTATTCTTCGTCGAAAAGGATTACCTTTGTGGGCTGCAAATACAGCACTTTCCCAAAAGGACGGTCTCCGTTTGCGGTGCAAAAGTAACGATTTAGTTGATAAATGAAATTAGTAAAGCCTAAAAAGTTTCTCGGCCAGCATTTTCTGAAAGATCTGAAAGTGGCACAGGATATAGCCGATACGGTAGACGCATGTCCCGGCCTCCCCATTCTGGAAGTAGGTCCGGGCATGGGTGTATTGACCCAGTTTCTGGTGAGAAAAGAACGTCCGGTGAAGGTGGTGGAATTGGATTATGAGTCCGTAGCCTATCTGCGTGAAGAATATCCGTCGCTGGAAGACAACATCATTGAAGATGACTTCCTGAAAATGAATCTCCAACGCCTGTTCGACGGGCAACCTTTTGTACTGACAGGAAACTATCCTTATAATATATCCAGCCAGATATTCTTCAAGATGTTGGATAACAAAGAACTGATACCTTGTTGTACCGGTATGATACAGAAAGAAGTGGCCGAACGTATTGCCGCCGGACCGGGCAGTAAAACGTATGGCATCCTGAGCATATTGATACAGGCATGGTATCGTGTAGAATATCTTTTCACCGTACACGAGCATGTATTCAATCCGCCACCCAAAGTGAAAAGCGCAGTCATCCGTATGACGCGAAACGAAACGAAAGAGTTGGGTTGTGACGAGAAGCTGTTCAAACAAGTAGTGAAAACGACTTTTAATCAACGCCGCAAAACCCTGAGAAATTCGATAAAGCCGATACTCGGCAAAGATTGTCCGCTGACGGAAGACGTTTTGTTTAACAAACGACCAGAACAACTATCAGTACAGGAATTTATCAGTCTGACCAACCGGGTTGAACAGGCCTTGAAAGAGATTAGAGAAACAAGTGATGAAACCAAAAAATGATAATTAAAGATTTTAGGCGCGGATTGTGCGGATGAGCGCGTAGCTTTTAATCCGTGAAATCCGCGTAATCCGCGCCTAAAATTATCACGGCTTAGCCCGCTAAATTATCATTTTAAAAAGAGGAGAAAGATTATGGAGATGGACGAAGAATACATTGACAATGTCAAAAACCTCATAGAACAAAAGGACGCTGAGAACGTCAAAGCACTCCTTATAGACCTGCACCCTGCGGATATTGCCGAACTGTGCAATGACCTGAGTCCTGAGGAAGCACGTTTCGTATACCGCTTACTGGATAACGAAACGGCGGCAGACGTGTTGATGGAAATGGATGAAGATGTCCGTAAAGAATTCCTGGAAATACTCCCGTCGGAAACCATTGCCAAACGCTTTGTGGACTACATGGATACGGATGATGCCGTAGACCTGATGCGTGAGCTGGATGAAGAGAAACAGGAAGAAATTCTTTCTCACATTGAAGACATCGAACAGGCAGGAGACATCGTAGACCTGTTGAAGTACGACGAAGACACCGCCGGTGGTTTGATGGGTACTGAAATGGTGGTCGTAAACGAGAACTGGAGTATGCCGGAGTGCCTGAAAGAGATGCGCCAGCAAGCTGAGCAGTTGGATGAGATCTATTATGTCTATGTCATCGACGACGAAAACCGCCTGCAAGGAGTGTTTCCACTGAAAAAGATGATTACCTCCCCTTCTGTATCCAAGGTTAAACACGTGATGAGGAAAGACCCCATTTCTGTACGCGTAGACACATCTGTGGACGATGTGGTACAGACCATTGAGAAATATGACTTGGTAGCCGTTCCTGTTATCGACAGTATCGGACGGCTTGTGGGGCAAATCACCGTAGACGACGTCATGGATGAAGTTCGTGAGCAATCGGAACGTGATTACCAGTTGGCATCCGGTCTTTCCCAGGATGTGGAAACGGATGATAATGTAATGCGCCAGACCAGCGCCCGCTTGCCATGGCTTATTATCGGTATGCTGGGGGGTATCGGCAATTCCATGATTTTAGGTAATTTCGATGCTACTTTCGCAGCCCATCCCGAGATGGCACTCTACATCCCGCTGATCGGTGGTACAGGCGGAAACGTGGGAACACAATCTTCGGCCATCATCGTACAGGGCCTTGCCAACAACTCGCTGGATGCAAAAGATACTTTCAAGCAAATTACCAAGGAATCCGTAGTGGCCCTTATCAACGCTACTATTATTTCCTTATTAGTATATATATATAATTTTGTCCGGTTCGGCGCAACTGCCACCGTCACCTATTCCGTTTCTATCAGCCTGTTTGCAGTAGTGATGTTCGCATCTATCTTCGGCACACTGGTACCTATGACACTGGAAAAGTTGAAGGTAGACCCAGCCATCGCTACCGGTCCGTTTATTGCGATTACCAATGATATTATAGGCATGATGTTATATATGGGAATTACCGTACTTCTATCCTAAAACAAGAAAAATGAAAAAAAACTAAGGAAAAAAGTATGAAGTAATTGTTTTATTTCATTAATTTGTGACCTAATGTAACCCGAACGGGTAAAACCGTTTTTTAAAATGTATGTACAATGATGGACACTCATGACACTAATCTCCCCGAAAAGGCGGTGGAATTAGAAGAAGAAAAGAAAGCAGCTGAGGTTTCAGAACCGGCTCTGACGGAAACTCCGGCTGAAGAAGCAAAGCAGGAAGAGCAGCCGGTAGAAGCCGCACAAAAGCTAAGCAAGGAAGAAATCCTGGCTAAATTGAAAGAGATTTCCGCAGATGTGGAAAACGCCGGCAAACAGGAGATAGATAGTCTGAAACAGGCTTTCTATAAGCTTCATAATGCCGAACAAGAAGCGACAAAGAAGCTGTTTATCGAAAACGGGGGAGTAGCAGAGAATTTCATTCCGACAACGGATGCTGTTGAAGAGGAATTCAAAAATATCATGTCCGTCATTAAAGAAAAGAGAGGTGCATTGTCAGCTGAACAGGAACAACAAAAAGAGCTGAACCTGCAAATCAAACTTTCCATTATCGAGGAACTGAAAGAACTGGTAGAGTCACCCGACGATGCCAACAAATCCTACTCAGAATTCAAGAAGTTACAGCAACAGTGGAATGAAGTGAAACTTATTCCGCAAGCCAAAGTCAACGAACTGTGGAAGAGTTATCAACTCTATGTGGAGAAGTTCTACGATCTGTTGAAGCTGAATAATGAATTCCGCGAATATGACTTCAAGAAAAACCTGGAAATAAAGACACATCTATGTGAAGCTGCCGAAAAGCTGGCTGATGAAGCAGATGTAGTGTCAGCTTTCCACCAGTTACAAAAGCTACATCAGGAATTCCGTGACACGGGTCCGGTTGCAAAAGAACTGCGTGACGAAGTATGGAATCGATTTAAAGCTGCTTCTACAGCCGTAAATCGCCGTCATCAACAACACTTCGAATCATTGAAGGAAGTAGAGCAGCATAATCTTGACCAGAAAACAGTGATTTGTGAAATCATTGAAGCAATAGACTACAACGAATTAACCAATTTTGCTGCGTGGGACAATAAAACACAGGAGATCATTGCCCTGCAAAACAAGTGGAAGACCATCGGTTTTGCACCGCAAAAGATGAATGTGAAGATATTCGAACGTTTCCGTAAAGCGTGTGATGAATTCTTCCGCAAGAAAGGTGAATTCTTTAAAGCCCTGAAAGAGGGCATGAATGCAAACTTGGATAAGAAACGTGCTCTTTGTGAGAAAGCTGAAGCTCTGAAAGATAGCACCGACTGGAAAGCAACCGCTGACGAACTAACCAAACTGCAAAAAGAATGGAAGACTATCGGTCCGGTAGCAAAGAAATATTCTGATGCAATATGGAAACGGTTTATTTCCGCTTGTGACTACTTCTTCGAACAAAAGAACAAGGCTACTTCCTCCCAACGTTCCGTTGAGATAGACAACCTGAATAAGAAGAAGGAAATCATCGAGAAGTTGGGTGCCATTGATGAGAATATGGATACGGATGAAGCTACTCAGTTGGTACGCGAATTAATGAAGGAATGGAACAACATCGGCCATGTACCTTTCAAGGAAAAAGACCGTTTGTATAAGCAATACCACGGACAAGTGGACAAATTGTTCGACCACTTCAACATCAGCGCTGCCAATAAGAAGTTGAGTAACTTCAAATCCAACATCAGCAGTATTCAGGAAGGCAGCCCGCAGTCACTCTATCGCGAACGCGAGAAACTGGTACGTGCAGCAGATGCCATGAAGAACGAATTGCAGACTTATGAAAATAATCTTGGCTTCCTGACAGCTTCTTCAAAGAAAGGCAACAGCCTGCTGACAGAACTAAACCGCAAAGTAGAAAAACTGAAGGCAGATATTGAATTGGTAAAACAAAAGATTAAGGTTATCGACGATTCCATTCGTAGCGCCGAATAATTTTAAGCCTATATATACAAAGAGGGTGTTTCAACATTTTGAAACACCCTCTTTGTTATTTATATCTTATCTTAATGATGGAACAAACGAATACCTGTAAATGCCATAGCAATACCGTATTTATCGCAGGTTTCAATAACATGATCATCACGTACTGAACCTCCTGCCTGGGCAATGTATTCCACACCAGTCTTGTGAGCACGCTCTATATTATCTCCAAACGGGAAGAAAGCATCTGAACCAAGAGCTACTCCTTTCAGAGTATTCAGCCATTCGCGCTTTTCCTCACGCGTCAGCACTTCCGGTTTTTCTGTAAAGAACTGCTCCCAAATACCGTCAGCCAACACATCATCATGGTCATCGCTAATGTAAATATCAATCGTATTATCACGGTCGGCACGGCGGATTTTCTCTACCCAGGGCAAGTTCAATACTTTTGGATGCTGGCGAAGATACCAGATATCAGCTTTATTTCCAGCTAAACGGGTACAGTGAATACGGCTTTGCTGTCCTGCCCCGATACCAATCGCTTGTCCGTCTTTCACATAACATACAGAATTGGACTGCGTATATTTCAAAGTAATAAGCGCTATCATTAAATCACGCTTTGCAGCATCCGGAAAAGTCTTATTCCGCGTAGGAATATTAGCGAACAGTTCGCTGCCATTCAGCTGAATCTCATTACGTCCCTGTTCAAAAGTTATCCCGAACACATCCTTACGCTCAATCGGTGCAGGTTTATACGAAGGATCAATCTTAATCACATTATAAGTACCCTTACGCTTGTTCTTCAGAATTTCGAGTGCCTCATCCGTATATCCCGGAGCAATAACACCATCGGATACTTCCCGGTTAATAAAACGGGCAGTCGCCTCATCACAGACATCACTCAAAGCTATAAAATCTCCGTAAGATGACATACGGTCCGCACCACGGGCACGCACATATGCACTGGCCAGAGGAGAAAGCGGCAAGTTGTCAACAAAATAAATCTGTTTCATTGTCTCATCCAATTCCAGACCAATAGCTACACCTGCAGGGCTAACATGTTTGAATGAAGTCGCAGCCGGCATTCCGGTAGCCGCTTTCAATTCTTTCACCAACTGCCAACCGTTCAGTGCATCCATAAAATTGATGTATCCCGGGCGTCCGTTCAGGACTTCGATAGGTAACTCCCCCTCCTGCATAAAAATGCGGGCCGGCTTCTGATTAGGGTTACAGCCGTACTTGAGTTCTAACTCTTTTGCCATAGTTTTAATTATTTTGAATAGAATTGCTACATTATTACTTAAAACATAAAGTATGATCAATCATTATAAATCCATAACAATACAGGCTTGGTTTCAGCCTTTAACAACACATCAATTTGCCTCATCGTTTCATTACAAATCACCGGACATCCCTGACTCATGCCTAATGGAAGATGTGAAGGATAAACCTCTGTCGCAGGCAAAGGAGTATAAGAATGTAATACGACAATACGTTTGAAAGCATTATCATTAGTGGGTTCCAGACCATGCAATTTATAATGAACATTGATTCCCCATTTGCTGTAAGCCCGAATACCGACTTTGTATTTTCCCAGAGAAGAGCAAAGACTTCCCGGCGTATTGCTAAAAACAGGTTTGGAAGGTGTACTATCTTTCCCATAACCATGGGCACAAAGACTTGCATACTTAATGGAATCTCCTTTAAAATCCCAAACAAAGAAACGTTTTTTACCAGAATGTATGCTGAAATCTACTAAGAAACAATAATTTGTACTGAATCCCTTACTAACGCAATATGCCTTTGCTTCATGCGCTTTCGATTTCAGACGTTGATGATCGACAGCATTCACCGTAATGCTTTTACCACATTCGGCACATGCTCTACCCTCTAATCCTAAAATAAAGAAAAATAGCAGCAGAAACAGAATGAATCTCTTCATAAGCTTCATTATCGTATTAATAGACTTAGGGACAAAAAAGCAAAAAAGCTACGAACTTATTACATTCGCAGCTTTTTTAGTTGGGCTACCTGGATTCGAACCAGGAATGACAGGACCAGAATCTGTAGTGTTACCATTACACCATAGCCCAATAACAGGTCGTTCCTGTTTTGCGGTTGCAAAGATACAAAGAATTTGATAATCCAAAACAATTTCTCGTGTTTTTTTCTCTAAAATCTGCTAAGATGCCGTATGCCAAAGAAATATATACCTAAAAAAAATCAAAAATTGAAAGACTTTTTCCCTTTTAGGTGTTTGATACAAGAATTCAGCGTATATTTGTCAACTGTTTAATTTTAATAATAAGTAATGAACGAATCAAAGAAACTCATTCAACAAATAACCGAAGGTATACAAGATAAAAAAGGAAAAAATATTGTAATAGCAGATCTTTCTAAAATTGGCGATACTATCTGCAACTATCTCGTCATTTGTCAGGGAAACTCCCCAAGCCAAGTGACCGCCATTGTAGAGTCCGTAAAGGAATTCACCCGCAAAGGCGCTAACAGCAAACCTTTTGCAATAGACGGATTGCGCAATGCCGAATGGGTAGCAATGGATTACTCCGACATATTGGTCCATGTGTTTCTACCCGAAACGAGAGACTTCTACAATCTGGAAAATCTCTGGGCCGACGCCAAATTAACCCAAATACCTGACATTGATTAATAAGCCCTATGGACAACAATAATAATAACGCTAACAAAAAGCCCAATAAGGTAAATATGCCCAAGTTCAACCTGAACTGGCTGTATATGATCATAGCCATGATGCTTCTGGGCTTGTACATCACCAATGAAAACAGTACTGGAATCAAAAGTGTCTCTTATGACGAATTCCAGCAATACGTACGTGACGGCTATATGAGCAAAATCATCGGTTATGATGATAACTCTGTAGAAGCATATATCAAGCCACAATACGTTAAAAACGTATTTCAGGCAGACTCTAGTAAAGTGGGTAAAAATCCCATGATTACAACTGAAGCACCGTCTCGTGAAAGTTTGGGAAACTTCCTGCAAAAGGAAAAAGATGAACTGCACTTTGACGGTTCTATCAACTACGAAAAGAAACGCAATTATTTCGGGGTCGTACTGTGGCAGATTCTGCCTATTGCCTTCCTTATAGGTTTCTGGATATTCATGTCACGCCGTCTGAGCGGTGGTGGCGGCGCAGGCGGTGGCGGCATTTTCAATGTCGGTAAATCGCGTGCCCAACTGTTTGAGAAGGGGACTCCCGTAAAAGTTACATTCAAAGATGTAGCCGGACTTGCCGAGGCCAAACAGGAAGTAGAGGAAATTGTGGAATTCCTGAAAGAACCGCAAAAATATACAGACCTGGGAGGTAAGATACCCAAGGGTGCATTGCTGGTAGGCCCTCCGGGAACCGGTAAGACCCTGCTTGCCAAAGCTGTGGCAGGCGAGGCCAACGTACCGTTCTTCTCACTGGCTGGTTCCGACTTTGTGGAAATGTTTGTCGGTGTAGGTGCATCACGTGTACGTGACTTGTTCCGCCAAGCCAAAGAAAAAGCCCCCTGTATCGTGTTCATTGATGAAATTGACGCCGTAGGTCGTGCCCGCGCCAAAGCTGCCGCAATGGGTGGAAATGATGAACGCGAAAACACATTGAACCAGTTATTGACAGAAATGGACGGTTTCGGTTCCAACAGTGGTGTAATCATCCTGGCTGCTACCAACCGTGTAGACGTTTTGGACAAAGCCTTGCTGCGTGCCGGACGTTTTGACCGCCAGATTCATGTAGACCTTCCCGACCTCAACGAACGTAAGGAAGTATTCGGCGTACACTTACGCCCCATCAAAATAGATAATACAGTAGACGTAGACCTGTTGGCACGCCAAACCCCGGGCTTCTCCGGTGCCGATATCGCCAATGTCTGCAATGAGGCTGCACTGATCGCTGCCCGCCACGGCAAAAAGTTCGTAGGCAAACAAGATTTCCTCGATGCCGTAGACCGTATTGTTGGTGGGCTGGAAAAGAAGACGAAAATCACCACGGAAGCGGAACGTCGTTCCATCGCTATCCACGAGGCAGGACATGCTTCCATCTCCTGGTTACTGGAATATGCCAATCCGTTGATTAAAGTAACGATTGTTCCACGCGGACGTGCACTGGGTGCTGCCTGGTATTTGCCCGAAGAACGCCAGATTACCACCAAAGAACAAATGCTTGATGAGATGTGCGCCACATTGGGTGGACGTGCTGCTGAGGATTTGTTCCTGGGACGTATTTCGACCGGTGCCATGAATGACCTGGAACGTGTTACGAAACAGGCTTTCGGCATGATTGCCTACCTCGGAATGAGTGAAAAGTTGCCCAATCTCTGTTATTATAGCAACGATGAATATTCTTTCAATCGTCCGTACAGCGAAAAAACTGCTGAACTGATTGACGAAGAAGTGAAGAATATGGTGAACGAACAGTACGAACGTGCTAAGAAAATACTTTCCGAACATAGGGATGGGCACGCCAAACTGTCACAGTTGCTGATAGATAAAGAAGTTATCTTTGCAGAAGATGTGGAAGAAATCTTCGGAAAACGTCCTTGGGCTTCCCGTTCTGAAGAAATCAGTGCAAACAAGATTTCGGAAGAACTTAAGAAAGCTGAAGACGCAGCCGCCAAAGAAGCTGTGGAGAGCGAAAAAGAAGTAAAAGCGGAAGAAGAAAACAATGTTGAAGGCGGAACAGAAACCGGCAAAACAAAGGTTTCAGCAGAAGGTACCAAAGTTTCTGTAGAACGCCCCGCAAAAGAATAAAGAACTAAAAAACGGAATTACCGTGAAAAGCAATTTCTTAAAACGCGCCATCACAGGTGTGTTATTCGTAGTAGTATTGGTGGGCTGTATCCTATACAGCCCCCTTTCATTCGGTATCCTGTTCACCATTATCGGTGCACTGAGCGTACACGAATTTGCCCACCTGATAAACCAAAACGGTGAAGTACAAATCAATAAAACAATTACCGCTTTGGGAGGCGCTTATCTCTTCTTGGCCGTAATGGGCTTTTGTCAATCTACTATCGGAGCCCAGGTATTTCTGCCTTATCTGGCATTACTGCTTTACCTGATAATTACAGAACTGTATCTGAAAAAGAAGAATCCCATTGGCAACTGGGCCTTTTCCATGTTAAGCCAGCTGTATGTAGCATTACCGTTTGCATTGCTCAACGTATTGGCTTTCCAATATAACCCGGCAGAAAGCAGCGTGACCTACAATCCCATCCTACCACTTTCCATCTTTGTATTTATATGGCTGAGTGACACTGGAGCATATTGTGTAGGCTCGTTAATCGGCAAGCATCGTTTGTTCGAACGTATTTCCCCCAAGAAGTCATGGGAAGGAAGCATCGGTGGTGGTGTGTTCTCTATTGCTTCTTCATTCGTATTCGCCCACTACTTCTCATTCCTGTCTGTTTGGGAATGGGCCGGACTGGCACTGGTTGTTGTCATCTTCGGTACTTGGGGTGATCTAACAGAGTCGCTAATGAAGCGCCAGTTAGGCATCAAAGATTCGGGTCACATCCTACCCGGCCACGGTGGAATGCTCGACCGTTTCGACAGTGCTTTACTGGCAATCCCCGCAGCAGTGGTTTACCTCTACGTTTTAATGTTGATGAAATAAAAAAAGGCCGGAGGAATTCACATTCACCCGGCCTCACACACAAAACACTTTACTTTACTTCAATTGCATCTTTGAGAAATCTAAGTTAGAAACTTTTGCGGAATTATCCGATTGTTTTTCAAAGGTAATTTCGACTTCATCGTTTACTTCTGAATTCAGCTTTAACTTGATACCTTTCGTTTCAGAAGTTATATTCAATTCTTTCAGATTGAACGACACTAATCCGGGAGCACGAACTCCACTCAGGTCATCATAATCATTGTATCGAAGCTCCAGATGGATATATCCGTCATCATTACCTTCTTCTGCTAAAGGAACCTCAGCATCTTCTGCACGTTGTACCAGACTGATACGATGTTTCGTACCCGAATTCTTCGGCAGATTCTGCATAAAGATAATGTTCATATATCCCCCACTGATAGTGATATCCCCTTTATAAATAAATACCGGATCATTACCATATTCTTCGTCATTCTCCGATGTCAGCGGTTCCACACTTTTCGTCAGGGCATGCCAGATCTTCTCAATCTTCACGGCATGATCATATCCTTCATAATTATCATAGATGGGATTAAAGATTGTTATTATACGCTGCCCGTCTACAGGCTGATACCAACCCATATTAGTATTAATAGGCCAAAGCGTTCCCCAAGTGTCACTTTCCAGATAGAAAGTATTCCCCTTCACGCGTACGGTGCTCCAATTCGGATAAGAGAAATCACCGATAGAGTATCCGTCATCTAAATCATCGCATGATTGCAACGCAGGTAGTACTGCCAAGCACATCATAAAAAATAGCCAATGTAATCTCTTCATAATCAAAGTCCTTTTGCTTGTTTTCGTAAAAATTGTTAGTTCATAATCTTTCGTGTATTCTGACTATAAAATACGAAAGCCGGGCATTTACTGCACCGGCTTTATCTCTTTTAACTATTTTATAGCCTTTTGAAGCAAAAAGACTTTCATTATGTAACTCCTCTACTCCTTTAGCTCCCACTACAATAATGCAGGTGTAACAGGCGTATCATTTCTTGTGCAGCATGCTTCGGCGCACCGGCATCTCCCAGACGCGATGCCATGTACTCATAGCCTTCGAGCATTCGTTGCCGATACTCCTTATTATATAAGATACGTTCCAGTTCGGCACGAGCCTGCTCTACTGTCATCGTATCAGCCACGAGCTCTTTCACCACTTCACGGTTTGCAATAAGATTCACCAATGAAATATACTTTACCGTCAGTATATGACGGCGCAGGAACGAAATGACTTTTCCTATCGGCGTATGATAGCAAACAGCCTGCGGCACCCGGAACAAGGCCGTTTCCAGCGTAGCAGTTCCCGAAGTTACCAATGCAGCTTCAGCCTGTTGCAGCAAACGATAGGTTTGTCCGAAAAGGATCTTTACTTTCGCACCTCCTATATATTCATGATAATAGTCAGGAGAAATACCGGGTGCACCGGCCAAAACCAATTGGTATTCAGGAAAAGCAGAAGCTGCACGAAGCATATCGGGCAGGTTATCTTTTATCTCCTGCTTCCGGCTACCCGCCAGTAAAGCGATTATCGGCTTAGGATCCAATCCGGTCTCACGAATAAAATCATCGTACGTTTCAGGATGTTCCGCACGGAAAGCGGTCACTTCATCTACCGTAGGATTGCCTACATAATGTATCGGATAATGATGCTTGCCTTCGAAAAACTCCACCTCGAACGGCAGAATGGAAAACAATTCATCCACATCCCGCTTGATATTCTTGATACGATATTCTTTCCACGCCCATATCTTCGGAGAGATATAATAATAAACCGGGATTTGCGTCTTGGCTCGCAGGAACTTGGCAATATTCAGGTTAAAACCGGGATAATCTACCAGTATCACTACATCCGGCTGCCATGCCACGATATCCTCCTTGCAGCGTTTCATGTTGGCAAAGATTGTGCGCAAATGCAGTAACACCGGGATAAAGCCCATATAAGCCAGCTCCTTATAGTGCTTCACCATCGTTCCACCCACTGCTGCCATCAAGTCGCCTCCGAAGAAACGGAATTCCGCCTGCGGATCTTCAACCTTCAAAGCAGCCATCAGGTGAGACGCGTGTAAGTCACCGGAAGCTTCACCGACAATCAAGTAATACTTCATAAAATTGAAAATTTTATGAAGTTGAGAGTTGGGGAAGTTGAGAGTTGAGAGTTACTATGCAGCGTCATAGCGCAGCTAATTCTCAACTTTCAACTCTCAACTCTCAACTTCTTCAAAACCAGCTTTGCAGTTCATCTATAAGTTCGTAAGCCGTAACATCCACCTTGGTCGGAGTAATAGCTACATAGCCGTTATCGAGTGCCCAATGATCATTCTTTTCATTATCGGAATCGGTATTCTGGAACTCACCGGTCAGCCAGTAGTAATGGGTATCACCGCGATGCGCAAAATTCTCCCATTCATTGGTCCACTGTCCTTTGGACTGTTCGCAGACTTTAACTCCCTTGAGTTCCCGTACATTGGGGAAATTTACATTGAGGCAAGTCAACGGAGGCAACCCCTTTTCCAAAACCTGACGGGCTATCTCACGGATATAAGGACCGGAAGGCTCAAAATCAGGATTCGGATCATGACAGCAAAGAGAGAAACCAATGGAAGGCACACCTTTCAGGCAACCTTCAATTACCACTCCCATCGTACCGGAATAATGCACATTCACGGCAGAGTTATCGCCGTGATTGATACCACCGACTATCAGATCGGGTTTGCGGTCGAGCACCGTATGCAAGGCAAGTTTTATGCAGTCTACCGGAGTACCGGAACATTTATAAACTGTCAGCCCTACATCCTTACGAACCAACTGGTAATGAATGGGTTCCGTTACAGTCAGCGCACTTGCACTACCCGAGCGCGGCGCATCCGGCGCCATCACAACTATTTCTCCCAGCGGACGAAGAAACTTAACCAACTCACTAATGCCTTTTGCAATGACACCATCGTCATTGGAAACCAATATTAAAGGTCTCTGATTTTCCATATTCATCTTTATTTTCTATGCAAAAGTAGGCAAAAATAAAGAAAGCACCTAATACAATACTTTGCTTTTGTTGTACCAGAGTTTGCGTTTCATTCGATATATCGAATAAAAATAATAAGTAGATGTTCATAATTAGTTTGCACTATAAATGATAATTTAGCAGCGTAGCGCTGGAGCAAGGTTCTCCTTCGGCGTGCAAGTAATCTTTCAGACACGGATGACACGGATGACGCGGATTCTTTTTTCCTTCGGTGTGATATGCCGGTATGTATAGCGCAGCTTTAAAAATCCGCGTCATCCGTGTCATCCGCGTCTAAAAGATTAAAGTCCGCGTTCGTCCGCCTTATCCGCGTAGTCCGCGTACCCATTCCCTCGCCGCTAAATTATCATTTATCCGCCTGTCATTATGTGAACTAATTATGAACATCTACTTACAATATTGTTCGATATATCGAATAAAACCAGCGTAAACCGTTATTCTTCGTGATGTCCGTCATCTCCTCCCGTCGCACTCAACACGATATTGCGTGCGACATGCGCCTCGTTTCCGGCAGCATCCGTACAGTAAACCATCAGGTGGTAATCTCCCGGAGTGGCATTAGCCGGTATCACGATATCATGATGATGGATATGAGCCGTTCTTTGTTCCGAAACATCGTAAGACTTATTAAAGGTGAAATCAACAGTCGTCTCAGCAGTGCGGGTATCATGCGAATGATGGTCGAAGTTATTGTGAATCTCTATCTTGTACGATTTCAACATGACATCATCCGATAAGTCCATCTCAAAATGTACTCCATGTTCACTGCCTATTGCCAGCACTCCGCCTTCGGCAGGCGATTTAAGATCAATCACCGGTTTTGTAGTATCACTAAGCGGATTGTCACTGTCTCCGCAAGCAGTAAGTAATGAAACACTTATCACTAAAAGGGAAATAATCATCGGGAAATAAAATCTTGTTTTCATTTGAATAATTTTTTAAATGGTACTTTAATTAATAATTGAAAGTTTCGCCCCGGTTCGGGAATCTCCACTTTCCGATAAAAACTGAGATGATTGTAATACCGCGTATTGAATAAATTACGGACAGTCAGAGTAATCTCCACTTCCGTTCCGGCAACGGGTAAATCAAGAGAGCCAGCTATATGAAAGAGGTTTGCACCCGGCGTGCGGTCTTCATTACGATCCACACGATTTTGCTTGGTTATGCTCTGCCATTCGGCATAAAGCATATACCGCTTCCTTTGCCAGGTGAGCGTGTTGCGCAGCGTGGCAGGCGGAGAAAAACTCAAAGGAATACGTTCATCACAATTGTAGGTATAGACATACTCACCGGATATACGGTAGTTGAGAGTGGGCAAAACAGTTAGTTCCACACTCGCCTCCGCTCCGGCAAACAAGGCTTCCGTCTGCGTATAACGGTAAATCTGTCCCGTATGGGGTAAGACAGACCATTCCCCCGTAGGCCGCAGAAAGATATAATTACTAAACCAATTGACGAAAGGAGAAACATATACGGACCATCTCCCGTACTTCAACTGATAAGAAGCATCCATCTGCCAACCCTGTTCGGACGAAAGTGTGGCATCTCCCTGTTCATGACGGAATGTGCCGTGATGCACACCATTCGAAGCCAGTTCATTAGCTCCCGGAAGACGAAAACTCCGTCCGACATTTACCTTCAGCTGATGCCGCATCGAGGGCGTCCATACCACACCCAATGATAAAGAATAGTCGCCAAAGCTCCTGTTTACCCGGCGGCTGTTCCACCGGTAGAACTCCACCTGCTCTTCATCATATCCCTGTTCCTGCAAATAAGTAGCCAGGTAAGGATCATCATGGGCAAAGACACGCATGCGACCATAGTCATACCGTACACCTCCACTGACGGATAACGTATTATCCGGACGATACGTCGTAAGCCAGGATATACCGGTAGTAAAACGATCATATTCCGGCAACAAGAAAGAATAACCGGAAATCGTATTTCGCTGGAATTGAGAGTCCCACCCCATCCGGTGTTCCCAGGAAGAAGAACCGATCCACCGTCCTTTTGCCGAAAAACTGAAAGTATTCAGATTAAAGGCCAGTTCTTTGTCAGGATCAGTTTCCGGCAGAGGTTGTGTTCCGTAATGGGTATGAAACGCACTCCATTCCTCGCGGTGATTGTTCTGATAACCGATATCACCCGACAGAATAAACTTCTCCCAGGCATACTGCTGATGAGTGGTCACTTTCAGGTGATTTACCTTACTATAAGGAAGATCGATGTTCCGGCTGTCACCGTCGTCTTCCAGACGTGACAAGTCGGGAACTCCATGTGCTCCGGGGAAGAACCCCGTCTTCTGAAAAACATTGGACACAGCAAGATTCGACTTATATCCTTTCTTCTGATATTGGGTAAAGAAATTGACATCACGTTCCCATCCCGCCGTATTTTTCAGCCGACGACCGTAGACCGGCATCTTCTGAGTCAGATAAACAATCGTGTCTGCCGGGATACGGTAATCTCCAAAGCGCTGTTCCGAGTAACGCAACCGCGTATACCATGCATTTCTTTTGATACCCAGCATCAGTGAAGCGCCTATGGTTTCGTTCACAGACTTACCCAACAGCGTCACGTCACCAAACAACATATTCTCTGCCGGCACCTGCACCGGAGCAATGTCAATCACTCCGCCCATGGCGTCACTGCCGTAAAGCAGCGAAGCAGGACCTTTCATTACATTCACGGCATCCACATTGAAAGCATCCAGCTCCAGACCGTGGTCTGCACCCCACTGCTGCCCTTCCTGTTTGATGCCATTCTCCAATACAGCCACCCGATTAAAGCCCATGCCACGAATCATCGGCTTGGAGAATCCCGAACCGATATCCATAGCCTGCACGCCGGGGATATTTTCCACAGCCTGCATGAAGTTACCCGTGAAATGTTTCCGCAAGAAATCCCTGTCAGCCACTTCGAGCGTAAGTGCAGTCTTTTTGTTCTGAAGCTGTTGATAGGTTTCCGCTATCACGACTTCAGGCAAAGCTACATTACGGACTGAATCGGGTTTCTGCGCATGGACGGAAAGGGTTGTACACAACATCCCCAGCACGCCCGGAATAATTCCTATACGCATTGATTACAATCTTGATTAGAATAAAACAATGAGAGGCAAGCTATAAAAGCCCGTCTCCACATGAATGTAAATTATGTAATCAAGCTATGGGAGGTGCACGTAGATAATGTGAATAAGAGAGTGTATAAACAATCTTATCCTGATGAACAACCTGCTCAAATGTGATGGGCGTTAAGATGCAACGGAAGTCAACAGACTGCGCTTCCGTGAAAAGAGAAAGAGAAAAGTGGCAGATAGCACAATCATCGGACGAATGGCGCGGATGATCTGCATGGGAACAGGAAGCAGCATGCTCGTCTTCGTGATGGTGAAAAGCCTTCACCACGAAGAACGGCAGAAGTGCCATCATCAGCACCCATGCTATAACTACTCTCTTCTTTCTGCTGTTATTCACTTTCTTAATCGACAAGTATTTGAATAGGCTGCGAAGATATGTATCTCATATTAAAAACGCAAACTCTGGTACTTAATATGTGTTACCGCTCCGGCTTTTACCAATATATAGGTATATGCCAATCTCAATTTATACTTCTCTTGGTCACGTTTTGTGCGTTTCTGTAGGGTTATAAACTAAATGATAAATAATCTTTTAGACGCGGATGACACGGATGACGCGGATCTTTTT
>OHNP01000109.1_pt1 | contig 72435 bp, 56 predicted proteins | sample 1569531 | NCBI WGS metagenome assembly OHNP01 (sample SAMEA3879587, study PRJEB24766) | human gut metagenome | biome: human-associated habitat; feature: feces | place: USA | collected 1985/1987
ACCCCTTGATTTTACTGGGTTTCTTCTAACTTGTCCCAATTATAACTCAAGCACCGAGAATAATCTCATCATAATCCGCAGTGTTGATCGGTTTCTTAACTATCTCCGGTCTGAATTTCTTATCGTTCATTTCGACACTGCTTCTCGATTTTTTGTCCATCCAATTTAAGTCAGCCTTGGTATATGCTTCCTTAGGTGTAATTTCATATAAATCAAATTTGCCTGCCTGCGCAACTGTCTCGGCTACTTTCTTCGTTGTGCCGCTTGCACTGAAATATGCTACTAATTTTCTGCCCATTTTTGTTACCTCCATATTAAAAAAGATATATAAGCTACCTTACATATCTATTCTAATTCTATATTTTATTTATGTCTAATGCCTATATCAAATCATCATCAATGCCTTAAAGGCATTGATTTCTTCGATAAACTTATTTACCGCCCGAGAATTCGGTATGTTTCTGCGCCAGGCTATCACAGTGTTAGCTGTTATCGCAGGATACAATCTTCTCTGCACCAGCAGATCCTTACGCCAGTACCTTGCCGCACCCTCAATCGATACCGGATAACCAAGTCCTGCCATTGCCATAACGCCGGCATTGGTTCCGAGATTACTCGTAAGCGCAATCTGTATCCTGTCAAAATCTTTACCGAACCAGTTGGCCAGTTCGCTCTGCACATTCACACGTTCCGGAATTATAAGAGGTTTGTCGATAATATCCTGTTTCTTAATGTATTTATGCGATGCCAGCTCATCATCCGGCCTCATGCTTACGACCCAGTGGTCGCTGCCGACTAGCCTGATATACTCCATATCCTGTGTATCCACCGGTTCCATAAAAAGTCCTACGTCCACAAGTCCTTTATTCATCATCTCATATATCATGTCTGCTGTTGCAGTGTGTATTGCAATCTGGACCAATGGATATTTGGATTTAAATCTGCGGCATATCTCTGCCAGCTTCTCAACCACCGCAAATTCGCCGCACCCTATGGTAACCGTTCCTTCAACATATTTGTCTGCTCCCTGCAGTTCTTCAATAGTGCGTCCCTCCAGATCTATGATTTCAAGTGCACGTCTTTTAAGCAGGATTCCCTCCTGCGTCAATGTAATATTTCTTCCTGTCCGCACAAAAAGTGATGTTCCAAGCTCGTTCTCAAGTTGTGCAAGCTGCCTTGACAATGTCGGCTGTGTTATATGTAACTGTTCGGCTGCTTTCGTAAAACTTTGTTCCTTGGCAACCATCAGAAAATACTTTAATACTCTGAGTTCCATTTTTACTCTCCGGATACACTAAAGCTTCCGGGAAAAATATTCCCGGAAGCTTATGATATCTATCTGTCGTTCAAATCAACATATTCTTCATGATGTCCGACATATTTATATGCCGGACGGATTATCTTGCCCTTATTGACAAGTTCTTCCAACCTGTGTGCGCTCCATCCTGCGATACGCGAAATAGCAAATATCGGAGTGAACATCTGCTCCGGTATTCCAAGCATTGTATATACGAATCCGCTGTAGAAATCGACATTCGCACATATCGGCTTCAATGTGTGGCGGGACTTGGATACAAGTTCCTTAGCTATTCTCTCAACCCTGTCATAAAGCTCAAACTCTTTGACAAAACCCTTCTCCTCGGACAGACGCTTGGCATATTCCTTAAGAATAACCTCACGCGGGTCTGATAATGTATATACCGCATGTCCGATACCGTAAATAAGTCCGGCATTGTCGAAAGCCTGCTTATCAAGTATCTTCTGAAGATATTCGCGAAGAGCATCCTCATCTTCCCAATCGGATACATGTTCCTTAATATCATCAAACATACGCTTAACCTTAAGGTTCGCACCACCGTGCTTAGGTCCCTTAAGCGATGCAACAGATGCTGCAACCGTTGAATATGTATCCGTTCCGGATGATGTAACTACATGCGTGGTAAATGTTGAGTTATTACCACCGCCGTGTTCTGCATGAAGTACAAGCGCAACATCAAGAACCTTAGCTTCAAGTTCAGTATATTTACCATCAGGTCTGAGCATTCTCAATATGTTCTCAGCTGTTGAACATTGCGGATCCGGGTTACGTATAATAAGAACATCATCCATCTTAAAATGCATATATGACTGATATGCAAATACCGATATAACCGGCATCTTGGCAATAAGCTGCAACGCCTGTCTCAATACATTCGGTACAGAAATATCTTCAGCCATCTCATCATATGAATACAATGTGACGATACTCTTCTCCAATGCATTCATAATGTTACTGCTCGGTGCTTTCATAATAACGTCACGCACGAACTGTCCCGAAAGTTCTCTTAATCCTCCGAGAATATCTATAAACTGTCTTAACTGTTCCCTCGTAGGAAGCGCGCCAAATAACAGAAGATATGTTGCTTCTTCAAACGCAAATCTTCTTCTGTCGCCTTTGCGGATAAGATCCTGGACATTATATCCCTGGAAATAGAGACGGCCATCACACGGCACCCTGTCTCCGTCAACCACGTCGAATCCCACTACATCGGAAATCTCCGTGAGTCCCGTAAGAACACCCTTACCGTTGCTCTCTCTTAGTCCTCTCTTAACATCATATTCAATATATAAATTAGAATCAATGACACCGGATGCCATACAATATTTGACAAGCTCATCAAACTGACTGTCCAGTTCCGGTCTTAATTCCATCATCTCTTTATTGTTCAAGGGTCTTCCTCCTGTACGCTGATTAACCTTTATTTTACATCATTGAATGATATATTTCAAGTGCGCAATATCAACCTGAACTTAATAAAATTAATTTATATTCTAAATAACTTTATATATTTTCGTGCAAAATTCTCCAAGTTTAATTTCTGCGGTATTATCCACAACCTTTACAGACTCGTCCTCATCATAATGAACCGGCCCGTCAAAACAATCGGCATCAGATGCCAGAAGCAGCTTAAGACCCGACGCACCTTCAACATGACAATAATAATTTTCCTCCGGCGTATTTGTAAATTTACACACTATCACCAGACGTTCCGTGGACGAGCGGCGTTCATACGCATATATGCACCGCCCTTCCTCATGGCAGTCAATCCACATAAAACCGTCATTGTCAAAATCCTTCTCCCATAATGCAGAATGCTCAAGATAGAGCTTATTAAGCTCCATCATATAACGATGGAATGCATCATGAACCGGATACTTTAGGATATCCCAGTCCTGTTCCCTCGTCTCATCCCATTCTCTTAACTGTCCGATTTCATTTCCCATGAAATTCAGTTTCTTACCCGGATGCGTATACATATACATATATAGAGCCCTCGCCTGAGGGAATTTCTCATCATACTGTCCGTTCATCTTCTGCATAATGGTTGCCTTGCCATGCACAACCTCATCATGTGAGAACGGGAGTATAAAATTCTCCGAATAATAATACATCATAGAAAAAGTTAATTTATGATAATCTTTTATCCTATCGTCCATGCCATCTTTAAAATAGATAAGCGTATCATTCATCCAGCCAAGGTCCCATTTGTAATCAAATCCGAGCCCACCCCAGTCGGCGCACTTGGTAATTCCCGGATAAGGACTGGAATCCTCCGCAGCCAGAATGATCGACGGATACATTCCCTTAAGCCCGCGGTTCATATATTGCAGAAACTGAAGCGCATTTCTATTAATTCCGCGTCTGGAATCACCCTGCCAGTATATGATATTGTTTATGGCGTCCATTCGAAGTCCGTCAAAATGATATTCCTTCAACCAGTAATTAGCACAGGACTGCAGGTAACTTTGAACCTCTCCGCGGGAGTGATTGAAATTCTTGCTTCCCCATTCGCTGTATCCGACATCGCAGTTCGGATATTCATATAATGCGGTGCCGTCATACATTGACAGGCCATATCCATCCACCGCAAAATGCACCGGCACAAAGTCAAGCAGCACTCCGATTCCATTCTGATGGCATTTGTCTATAAATTCCCGCAGTTCGTCCGCTGTTCCGTAACGTGATGTCGGGCTGTAAAATCCTGTAGACTGGTATCCCCACGAATTATCACACGGATGCTCTGCAATCGGCATCATTTCGACATAATTATATCCGTTTTCCTTAAGATAAGGTATCAGGATGTCGGCAAGCTCATTATACTTATACCAGCCATTCTCATTCTCCGGATTGGTTTTCCACGAGCCGGCATGGATTTCGTATATATTAAGAGGACCCCGGCGGCAGTCCGAACGGTCACGCATCCATTTCGTGTCATGAAATACATATCTGTTCATATCTCTGGCTATCGAAGCACTGTCAGGCCGTAATTCCATCCCAAATCCATACGGGTCGCAATGTTCCGTCACGCTGCCATCCCTTCCGTAAATACGGTATTTGTACATCATTCCATCCTCGACACCGTCTGTGATCAGTTCCCAGAACTTACCATCGTGAATCCGGTTCATCTCATAGTCCTTCCAGCCGGTAAATTCCCCGATTACCGTAACCCTCGATGCATTCGGTGCATAAGTGCGGAAATAACCTCTGTTTCCATCCAGATGGCAGCCCAGAAAATCATATGCGTCAAAAATTTTGCCAGTATAAAATCCGTAAATATCCATTCCATTCTCCATTTAGCAACGCATGTCGTATAATTGACACCAGTCGTTTTAGTATGATATATTTATTTTATACTCATTTATTACCTATTTCCACCAACGGATTTTTAAATAAGTATGATAAACAACTAATCACTCAAATTGTCTAAAAAGGAGACTGCTATGGATTTAAGAATTGAAAGAACCAGGCGCAGCATTATCAATGCATTCATTGAACTGCGTTCAGCCAAAAATATAGAAAAAATAACTGTGAAGGAACTTGCCGAGAAAGCATGTATCAATAAAGCGACTTTTTATCAGCACTACCACGATATATATGATTTATCGGGACAGCTTGAAGACGAGCTTATCCGAAATGTGATCAATTCCATTCCCGACCCGGAGCTTATAATAACAGATACTCCAAAAGGATTTGCAGAATATTCTTCCGCTATACTCTCACAAAGCGGACTGTTTCACATTCTTTTTGCCGGAAGCCGGCGTACTGTTTTATTGGAAAGACTCGATTATGAAATCAAGAAATTAATATATGAAAAAATGCCGCAGTACAAGGACAGTCTAGAGTTTGATTTACTCTTTACCGTCCTTATACACGGCACATTTGATGCTTTTCTTACACATACCGATAAAGATGTCGCACAAGTTATAGATATCCTCGGCAACATAAGCAACTGTATGGTATCCGGCTACCGGAATTTAATTTAATTATTGATAATAAATCCCGCAAGGAGTTCGTTAAGCTGCTCTGCTTTCTCGGCAAGATTCTCGGCTGCACTGTCAAGTGACTCAATCTGTGAAAGCTGTGACTGCGCATTGGTGTATACCGTTGCCGTACCTGATGCGGTCTCAGCCGATACTGCCGATATACCTTCCATTGCACCAAGAGTCTGTTTACGGGCATCTTCCATATTATTAATATCACTGCTTATAGAATCCAGAGATTCTGTAAATCTTGACATATGATCATTAATCTGTTCAAAAGCCTTGGCTGTCTCGGAAACTGTTGTCTCCTGCTTGCTGACAATTCCTCTTGCCTCGTCCGCTATACCAACAACCTCTCTTGTATTGCTTGTAATCTCTTCGATAATCTTGCTGATTTCTTCCGCAGATTCCCTGGACTGTTCAGCAAGTTTACGGATTTCCTCCGCAACTACCGCAAATCCCTTTCCGGCCTCTCCGGCTCTTGCTGCCTCAATTGACGCATTAAGTGAAAGGAGATTCGTCTGGGCTGCTATACTGTTAATAGCTTCAATGATATTACCGATTGTAAGCGATTTCTCTTCGAGAAGTCTGATTGACTCAATAACACTTCCGGTAATTCTGGTTGTCGCCACGGCACTTTCTGTCATTGTTGAAAGACTGTTCTTACCGTCTTTTACAACCTTCTCAGTGCTATGTGCCATATTCATGATATCTACGGAACTTCCCTGGACATCATGTATCTTCTGTGATAATGTATCCATCTGTGACAGGCATCTCTCGGATTCGGTATCAAGATTAGCCGTTCCTGTCTCTATCTCCTTGATCGAATGCTGAATCTGATCTGATGATTCATGAATCGATCTCGAATTCTCAGTAACAAGTTCAGAAGCTGCCGCAACTTCATGTGCAACCTCTCTCACCTTGCCGATAATGTGGCACATGCTTTCTGCCATGCCGTTGACCCCGGCCGCAAGAAGTGCAAATTCATCCTTACGCGATGTAATAACTCTTGCGTCAAGATTTCCGTCTGCGATAAGTCTAAGCTGTTTATTAGTCTTATTTATTGTGCCGCTTATACCTCTTGAAAATGCCATTGCTATAAGTCCTGCTATAATAGCTGAAACAATTACAAGTATTATTGTAAGAAGTTTGATTTCCGAAGCCTGCTCCGTGAGTACGCTTTCAGGAACAAGTGCACATATTGTCGCTCCTCTTCCGCTGAGCACCGAATATATAAAAAGATATTTTTCTCCGTTATATTTTACATATTTCTGTCCTGAACCTTCACCGGAATCAGCAATGTCCTTATAGAAATCCTTATCTGTAAAAATAGGCTTCTCCGGGTTCGTTCCATCGCTTAAAAGTTCTGTACCGTCAGTTGTAATTATCGCTGCAATTGTTCCCTTGCCAACCTGAAGGGATGAAATCGCATCCGTTACAACTTCCTTATCAATATCAACGATAAGATATGCGCTATAATCCTTCATATGGCGCACAAGTCTCAATCCATAATCGTCGGAACTTGTTCCCATTGCACTGTCTGCTGCCGATTCATTACCGAAAAGATAGAAATTATATGCATCATTCTTCGATATCGAGCCATTTTCCGTATCGGCATAAGCACTGTACAGCTTATCCGTTTCCGTATTGGTCGTTATAAGTGATTTTACATTGTCAGCAAGTATGTACATATTAGTTACGGAATTGTCTGTTGTAATGTTCTTCTTCATCTCTTGGGAAAATCTATTTCCAAATGAAATGCTTTCACTCTTATTCATAAGATTCTTAAAATAAACGCTTAAATCCGCATTGTTAAGATATTCTTTGTATTTGTCCTGGACATTGTCCACTGTAAGCCTGAAGAACTCATTGGTCATGCCTATGGTCTGACTCATACTGTCCTCATAACTCTTTATAATACCTTTGGATGCCTTAGCGTATGAGGATACACCAAGAACAACTATTAAAATCACTGGTATAAGAAATCCTGCAACCATTTTGATGCCGATTCTCCTGCCCCAGAATATTTTATTAACGCCGGCTGCTTTCTTCTTAGGTCTGGCTGCCTTAGGCGCTTTGACAGGCTTAGCTGCCTTTACTGCCTTTACTGCCTTTACTTTGGGCTCTTTAATTTTCTTAGGCTTAGTCATCACTATTTCTCCTTCCAAGGTACGCTATCGCCGAGTGAGCCGCTATATTGCCCTCTCCGACTGCTTTACTTATCTGATATGGTGTTCCGGTGCAATCACCTGCCGCATAACATCCCGGCATGTTGGTTGCCATATTACGGTCCGTGACAATATGTCCGCCGGACACATCAAGTCCGTGCAAAAGAACATCCGCGGAAACCGACTGCTTTAACATAAAAACGCCATCGACCGCTATTGTACTTCCATCCTGCAGTTCCACGCATTCGACATAATCTGTTCCTTTAACAGCCTTCATCCGTGACTGTGCCATCACAAGATTATCCCGCTTCATGTCACTATTAAATAACGGAAAATAAACCACCTCGCCCGCAAGCGAACAGAGGTAATCGACTTCATCTTCCATATTGGAATTATCACACAGTACGGCAATTCTGCGGCCTTCGTACAGCCTTCCGTCGCAGGTGGCACAATAACTCACACCGCGGCCAAGCATCTTTCTTTCTCCGGGAAGTGCCCTGACTGTCTCGACCCCCGTCGCAATGATAACGGTTGAGGCCTCATATTGCTTCTGATCTGCCATTATGAGATAATAATTTTCCATCTTATAGATGCCGGTAATACGTTCATCGATAATTGGAATCTCAAGCTTAACCAATTGTTCACGAAACCGTTCATTCAGTTGTGGCCCGCTTATAGCATCGATTGCCGGATAATTCACTATCTGTTCGGAGCTCTCTATTTTAGCACTTAATTTACTGCTGCCAAATAACAGAAAAGACTTCCTCCGGATACGGGCATTGATTGCTGCCGATATTCCGGCCGGTCCCGTTCCGATTACAGCGATATCCGCTCTATCCATATCTTCTTCCTTTCTTAATGTATTCCCGACTTTACTGCTCGAGGTTATTATAACACGCATTTTCCAAAATATCACTATCAATTTACGAAAAATTTCGCAAAATGACCGATTCCCGATTCGATGTTTCTATGTTCAAATTCAACGTCATTTTCTGTATATTCGCATATAAAGCTTGCTTAATCTAATCATATTTTATCATCTCATTATCAAAATTTCAACCGGTTCCTGATTGTTGGGTAAAATCCGTAAAACAAAAAAAGCCTCAAACCAGCGAAAAGCATAGCTTGCGACTTTCGAGTGCGCCTTCAGGGGTTCGAACCCTGGACACCCTGATTAAGAGTCAGGTGCTCTACCAACTGAGCTAAAGGCGCGTATTTAATTGTTGTCTCTCGTCGAGCACGTTTGTTATGATAACAGACTTGTCAGTGTTTGTCAACCACTTTTTCACCATTTATTCATAATTTTTTTATATATTTTTTACCGATATGGACGTCACTATGATATACTGACTTTTGGAGGTGCACAATGGGATTTACTGAATTAAGAAATAACCTTATAGATATAATCCGCGAAGAGCAGGCCAAGCTTGGTTTCCGCGAGGAGAAAATACGTCTTTACTATCCGTTATCGTCACTCAACCATCTGCTTGAAGCACATGATGACGCCGACGCGATGAACGCACGGCTTGCCGCGATGCCCGCCGAGATAACAGACACTCTGGGAGATGTGGTTGTCACACACAAGGGCGACCGCTTCTGCTTCAATATTCCGGAGAAAGGCAGCGTGTATGTACACGAGAATACACCGGATAATGATTTTATCAAGGCATTGGTTGATCTTCTGGCCGGACACGGCACCACGCTCGATGATGTTCTGGCACTGTTCATGTCATATTCGCCGGACATTATCTGCGAACCGGTCGATAACGGTGAATTTGATGTTCTGTACCGGTTCCCGGAAAATTTTGGTGACCCTTATTTCTATTGTTTCAAGGATGAGGGATGTCATATCATATATCACAGGTTCCTGCCGGCGGATTATTACGATTTTGATTTCTGATAAAATAACGGAGGCTCAGCATTTACAGCTGCCTCCGTTTAATATTTTCTTAACTTCCGTGAACGCCCTTTTGAATTTCAACAGGTAGCAGTTCACTTTTACATATTTAAGTGTGCCCAGATATATTCTGTCTTTGATACAGCACTTCATACTCCATCCCCCCTCTGTTATTACCTTTCGGCGATTAATTTGTTGATCGGCGTTCCCATTTGTGAGAATCTGATTTCATACTCAGTCATAACATTGCCCTCGTTCATGGCGTCGTTATGCAGATCATATGTAACGGCCGTCAGCTTCCAGCCGGCTTCCTCAACCTCTTCCACGGAAAAATCAAACAATGCTCTGTTATCCGTCTTGAACTCAACACGTCCGTCCGCAGCCAGAATATTATTGTATCTGGCAAAAAACTGTCTCGATGTAAGTCTGCGCTTTGCATGGCGGTCCTTCGGCCATGGATCTGAGAAATTAAGATAAATCCGGTCTATCTCACCGTTTGCAAATATTTCTTCGATATGTTCCGCATCCATCCTGATAAAAACCACATTCGGAAGTTCAAGTTCATTCTGTTTCTCAAGCGCACGCACAAGCACGCTTGAGTACTTCTCTATTCCTATATAATTAATGTCCGGATTCTGTGTGGCAAGCGTCATAAGAAACTTACCCTTTCCGGTTCCGATTTCCAGCCTGATCGGATTATTATTGCCGAAAAATTCATTCCAGCGGCCCTTATACTGTTCCGGTTCATTGACAGTGTATTTACTGTCGATCATCGCTTCCCTTGCGCCGCGTACATTTCTGAGTCTCATGTATTCCTCTCCTGTTTCTTTTGATAATATCAATATTATAAACCTTGCATTTATTTTGTGCAAAGGATATTATATAGACATAATGCTATTAAAGGATTGTATATGAAAATAAAAAAGCTTTCAATACTTATTTTATCTATAATATTTATTATATGCCACCCGGCGGAAACTGTTAATGTATCGGCCGATGATTCATCTGCCCTGGGGCTTCCGGAATTTCCGAAAATTAGTTCCGATTACGTCGTTCTTATGGACGCCGACAGCGGGGAAATTCTATATTCCTCCAATGCCGATACACAATGTTACCCGGCCAGTACGACCAAGCTTCTCACCGCACTTCTGACTGTTGAGAACTGTTCGCTTACCGATACCGTAACCTTTTCGCAGGCAGCTGTGGACAGCATTGATTACGGAGATGCCAACGCATCGATTTCACCGGGAGAAGAGCTTACCATCGAGCAGGCACTCTATTGTCTGATACTGCGCTCTGCGAACGAAGTCGCCTATGGTCTGGCCGAGCATGTCGGACAGACAGTATCTTCTTTTGCATCAATGATGAACAGCCGCACGGAAGAACTCGGTGCCACGCATACGCATTTTACAAATCCGAGCGGTCTTTCCGACCAGTTCCATTACACAACGCCTTATGATATGGCACTTATTGCGCAGGCATGTTTTAATAACAAAACCCTTATGAAAATAGTTTCACATTCAGGTGTATACACAATCGGTCCTACCAACAAAAGCAATTTTACCCGCTATTACAGACATCGTTATCAGATGCTTCCGGGCGGCGATTATGCATACAAATATTCCCTTGGCGGCAAGACGGGTTACACTGATGCTGCCGGCAACTGCCTTGTATCTTTTGCACAGAAAGATGACTTAAGGTTAATCTGCGTGATTATGAAATCTACCGATGCCGGACGTTACAAAGACACAACCGCCCTTTTTGACTACTATTTTAATAATTATCATAAATTATATCTTGATAATTCCGCATCATCCCTTTCGACGGGACAGGTTGACATTCTTAATATAACCGGCCGTGTATCATCATCCTCGGATATATCAATCGGTTTTGCCGATGACACTTACCTTCTGGTTCCCACCAGCGTTAAGCTCTCCGAACTTACCGGAATCGTGACTTACTCCGATAATCCGGCCTATGCCGGCAAGGATGGCGGTTTTGCGTGCATAACCTATTATTACGGTAACACCAATGTCGGCAATGCCACTATTATGATCAATTATACTGGCAACAATAAAAACACCGGTCTTGACGGTGTTCCTCATGCTTCTTACAGCACATACAATCCGTCGAAAGACACGGTGTTCCATATCAATATTCCTATTGTGGCCGGCATCATACTCGGTGTCGGATTAATCACAGCCGGAATAATATTTATATTGCGCAACTTCAGACGCCGCAGAAGCCATTACGGATCACGTCGTCTCAGATTCTGATTCCGCAGCTTCTTTAAGCCGGCGCTCCATCTCGCGATGGCGGCGCTCGCGCCTTTTCTCGCGGTTGATAATCTGTCTGTCACGTATCTGTACAGCGCCTTCTTCATCTGTCAGTTTAAGAATCTTAATTCCATACCAGAGGTTATCATGTGTCATACGGACTTTAACCTTGCCCTTAACATAACCATGCTGCTCGCAGAAACCTACGCCACAGTACATCCTCTGATTGCCGATGGAATACCATTTGATCACCCTCTTGACATTACGTCCGCATACGCAGCAATGCATTGAACGGACCCTGCTGTCCTTCATGATCATTTCCCTCTCCGGAAATCCTCTCGAAATATATTTTGTGTAAGTTCCGTAATTGAAGAAAAATTCTTCCTCTTTATTATCCGGAATGCAATAAGTATCCACGGATGTATACCGCTTAACGCGTTCAAAATCGATTACTTCAAACACCCTCGCCGTATATATCGCATCATACACTGCCGTGTGAAACGGTATCTCTTTATTAATCTTCTGCTCATCAATCGCCGTCTCAAGCGAAACTCTGGTCTTGCCATCCGAAAAGCACAGACTGTACAGCTTCTGAATATCATAAAATACAAGTGGTTTCTCAAACTTATGATCCACTCCAAAATATTTACAATTATTCTGAAGTTCGGACAGGTCCATCGAACCCCATGTCCCGAACATGTAATCGCCGTCACTGCCGCACCAGTCAAAAAAACGTGTGGCTGCCTCATTAAACTTATCGCTCTTATCAAGTTCGCTGATAGTAAGCTTAGTCATGTCCTTCGTAATCTTATGGAGTGCACGGTACACTGTCGGAGATACGAACTCATGGAACTCACTCACATATTGCCTGTTGTCATCAACTTTAACCGCTCCGATTTCAATTATCTCGAACTTAAGATCTTTATTTTCATTTTTTTTGCCGCTCGGACACTGGTTCCATTCCAGGTCCAGAATAATATAATTCATAAAAAAATCCTCGTTATTATCATTATAACGTGTATGCGGCAGAATGTCGATGTTTTTTTGGATTGAATTCCTGTTGTAGAACACCCCTCCCCGATTTTATTTGGTATATTTTCTGATTGTAGGTATAAGTTTACTCATATCTACCGGCTTCGCTATGTGGTCGTTCATTCCCACGCTCAATGCCTTTTCCCTGTCCTCAGCAAATGCGTTGGCCGTCATCGCAACAATCGGTATTGAAGCCTTTGCTTTGTCGTCCATCCGCCTTATATTAATCGTCGCATTATATCCGTCAAGAACCGGCATCTGGATATCCATAAGAATTATCGAATAATACCCTGCCGGCCTGTCTTTGAGCATTTCCACACAGTCAACCCCGTTAGCGGCACGTTCTACCATAAATCCCACTTCCGAAAGGAGTGTAACAGCAATCTCTGCATTCAGGTCGTTATCTTCCGCCAATAAAATTCTTATCCCCTTTAAATCCTCAAGATTACCTATATTTTCATCCGTCTTCGGCTGTGTATCTTCCTGTGTCGCTATCCTGCACGGTATTCTCACCCTAAAGGTCGTCCCCTCACCGACCTTACTCTGAAGATCTATCGTGCCGTCCATCATATCAACCAATTTCTTAACAATTCCCATTCCAAGTCCGGTGCCCGCTATTCCGCTTGCTGTTGAGGAACGTTCTCTGGTAAATGACTCATAAATGTGTTTCTGGAATTCACGGGTCATTCCTATTCCGTTATCGCTTACCGTCAGTTCCTGTATACACCATCCTTCTCTCTCATCCTCTTCCTGGCTTATAGCACAATGAATCCAGCCTCCATCATTAGTATACTTGATGGAATTGCTCATGAGATTGAGGATTATCTCTGTAATGCGTACCGTATCCATATATATATACGGGTAAATTATCTCCTTCGAAACGGTAAGCTGCTGCTTCTTCTTATCGATTTCGGCCTGTATCATAACCTTGCATTCATCTATTATGCTTCCGGCTATAACCGGAGTTTCCTCTATTGTAACCTTGCCGGATTCAATCCTTGATAGTTCAAGCACATTATCTATAATAGAGAGCATTTTATTACCGCTTATCCGGATTTTCTGAAGATATTCTTTGACTTTATCTGATACACCGGCTTCCTGCTCTGCCAGCTGCGTAAACCCCAGTATTGCATTCATCGGTGTCCTGATATCATGGCTCATATTAAATAAAAAAGCTGATTTTGCCGCATTGGCCGCATCTGCTGCACTGACAGCTTTCTCCAGTTCTTCCCGCTGCTGGATCTTGATATACTTCTGTTTTCTTAAGTATATATGTACGATATTTGCCAATATTGCAAAAACAACTATCGCAATTATGGAAATCATAAATGCCCTATGATTATCTGCTTCCATACAAGCATATGTGCTTTCCATATCCATTTCCATACATAATGCCCCGATAATATCCCCTGTTCCATCCGATGCTTCTACCGGATAGCATGCCGTAAAAATATGGCCCCATGTCGTGTCCACTATCTTATTGGAATAAACAACTTTACCGGAAAGAGCCTGTTCTATATATGGCACCATCTCTTTCTCAATTAATGTTCCCGGATACGCATAATCATCCGCATCCGAATCCAGTCCATCCACAAGGTAAATCAGCTTTCCGTCATCTGTTTTTTTGGCAGTATACAGATATCTCGTTGAATTCAATGCGCGCAGTTCATTAAGCTGCTTCTGCAGCTTCTTATAACACGGCAGACCGATATCGTCAACTGATGATATTGAATCAAAATCTTCCCTGACAAATTTATCCGACATATGCTTATGTATTGCATCAGCGCACTGTTTGTTTCTTGCAACAGACTCATCAAGTGCCGAACTATTATAATTCCTCTGCAGAATGAACGTATATCCAAGAACCAAAAGTGCAATCACTAACATTCCGATAATTGTCTGGAATATAACGCCGGTATGTATTTTTTTCAACTTATATGTCCTCCTGATTTCATGCTCCCCGCAGCATATGTATATCATAGTCCATCGTCTTTACATATGCAACAACATATTACATCAGTATGAATCACATAATAACACAGCAGCGTCATACCCCTCTACTTTTCCGTCAAATACGCTCTCTCCAAGCAAATTGTATTGTCCGGCATACTCATTGAATTCCTTCGTATCATTACTGCAATTAAAAATCAGAGCTACTGTCTCCTCGGTATTTTTCCTGATTAATACAATCGTTCCGTCTTCGTCCCTTGTGATTGTCTCAGCCAATTCGCCTTCTACAATGCATGCGTGTGTTCTTCGGACTTGTATTAACCGTTTATACCATTCAAGCATCTCATTGTCCCTGTATTCTTCATCCCAATACATACCACGTCTGCAATCCGGATCGTTTGCTCCCGGCATTGCCAACTCATCTCCATAATAAATCATAGGCATTCCGGGCATCAATAACTGGAAGGCTGCTGCCAGATGCTGTTTTTGCTTATTATTGCACAGATGTAAAAATCTTGCCGTATCATGGCTGTCAATCAGATTCCACATAAGCGGATAACATTTTTTGTTTAAACGTCCCTTCATATACCCGAGGTTCTGTATAAAACGGCTGACATCGATTTTCTCATCTGCAAGCAGATCTATCAGATTCAGATAGAACGGATAATTCATAACCGTATCCCATTCATCTCCCTCAAGGAAATCCCCCGCATAATGCCAGATTTCTCCGATTATCAGCGCATCTTTCTTCACTGCCTTAACTGCTCTTCTGAAATGTTTCCAGAAATAATGGCTTATTTCATCTCCTACATCCATTCTCCATCCATCAATATCGCATTCTTTGAGCCAATAGCATGCAACATCTGTAACATATTTTTCAACCTCAGGGTTTTTAAGATTAAGCTTCGGCATTCCGCCATAATAGCCAAAACATTTGAAATTTGGTGCCTGTCCGGGTTCAGTATCAAGCGGGAATTTATCAATAAAATACCAGTCCAGATATTTGGACTTTTCTTTATTTTCAAGGATGTCCTTAAATGCAAAAAAATCTCTTCCTGTGTGGTTAAACACTGCGTCCAGAACTACTTTCATTCCATATTGATGTGCTTTTTGCACCAATTCCCTGAGATCTTCTGCTGTTCCGAATGAAGGATCTATTTGGTAATAATCAATGGTGTCATATTTATGGCTCGAATCCGATTTAAAAATAGGTGTCAAATATATAACATCAATTCCCAGATCCCGGATATAATCCAGATGGTCAATAATTCCTCTGATGTCACCGTGAAGATTGTCCGTAAGTGTAATTGGTGCTTTATACCATAATTCCTTATCCACCGGCTTTGATGCAGCATAACGTGACGGGAAAATCTGATATACGACCTTATTTGCTGCCCACTCAGGCACTTCAAACATCTCTTCCTCTCTAAGATTCTGCGGACAGTCAAACATTCTGTCTATGTTTGTAATGCATTCTTTACTGAACTCATAGTTTCCGTAATATGCTTTTTCCCCATGCATGTCTGTAAATTCAAAAAAATAGCGGAGACATATCATATCTATCCGGATCTGTGCCTCATAATAATCATGAAACTGCGAAGACGCAATTTTCTTCATCGGAACCGTCTTTCGTGTATCCTTAAATTCTATTGATATATACTTGTCCACATAGTGAAGGATTATCTCTTTTATATCATCTTTTTTTACCTGTATGCGTATCACAAACACACCTTTATCAATCGCATAACAGAATCTTTTGTCCATATCATGAAGAATTGCTGAATATTCCATATATATCTTCCTTTACATATTCCTTTTTCTTATATTTTAACTCTTTTTTCCAGACAATTCTATCATTATATCCATGATAATTTTAACTTTTTCTACTGTTATCGTTTATTATCTAATCTGTCAGCAATCTGTCTGTGGTTTATAAACATATCCGTTACCTGATAACTCTCTGTTTCTTCGTATTTCATCTTGGAACTTGAAATAAAAACGTGGCTGACTACTTATTTGCTAATTTCTTTATAGTTTTCTCCCCATGCCCACAGGGAGTCAAGGATCGGCTTCAAACTTTGTCCAAGTGCTGTAAGGCTATATTCCACACGAGGCGGTACTTCGGCATATACTTTTCGTTCTACTAAAGCGTCAGCTTCCATTTCACGCAGGTTGGAAGTGAGAACCTTCTGACTTACCTGCCCCACGCTTCTTTGCAATTCACCAAATCTTTTTGTGCCGCCAATGAGGTCACGAAGTATCAACACCTTCTATTTATTCCCTATCAAAGCTAGTGTTGTTTCCACCGGACAAGCTGGCAATTCTTTTTTTGTTGACATTTTTATTCCTCCGAGCTCTTTATTTTACGCAATAGTTTCCAAAAGGTAACAACAGCACATTATTGTGCCTACTTTACTGTTTCTCTGTACGGATTTATTATAATAGCACAGGCAAACAAAAACAAGCTAAAGTTCAAGGAGGTAAAACAAAATAAACTCTTTGGCAATTGCCAGGAACACACAATAACCAAAATGGAGGAAAAAGACATGAAAAAAGTAGTTAAATTTTTACAGGCAAACCCTGTACAGTATCTCACTTTTGAAGTGCATCAATTCTTGCTTGTGGGTTTGCGAAGCCGATCCTTGACCTGTAATGCGCAGCCGATATGCCGTCTTGGTTGCAATCTGCTCGAAAATATGATATAATCAAACAAAATAATTCCGAATTTGCAGGTGAAAAATGAGCGCATACCGAATTGCAGTTTGCGATGATGACGATATAATACGAGAAAATTTATGTTCTCTTTGCAGTGATATTTTAACCAACGACAGTGTTGAATATAGGCTTGAGTCTTTCCGTTCGGCCTGTGAGCTTGAAAAACGGTTGGATACCGAAAGCTGTCCTTTTGAGCTGCTGATACTTGACATTCAAATGGAAGGTATGACGGGTATGGAGCTTGCCCGGTCTTTAAGAGATAAAGGCAATCGGGTGTCCATTATTTTTGTAACAGCCTGTGAGGATTACCTCAGCGAAGGGTACGGCGTTCAGCCTATCCATTTTCTCTTAAAGCCCGTGCGCCGAGAGGCTTTGGCAAGCGCGATTCACACTGATCTCAAATTAAATTACATACCTAAAACGGTTGTGGTTCATATCGGAAATAAGCTGGTGCATTTATCGCTTTCGGATATTCGGTACATTGAGAGCTACAACCACAGCATCGTAATTCATCAAAGCACCGATAACAGCACCTATTATTTTTCGCTTTCGGATTTTGAAAAGCAGCTTCCGATGGGGCAATTTGCACGCTGTCACAACAGTTATCTTGTGAATTTGGATGAGGTACGGGAAATCGGGCGGACTGAGCTTTCCCTGCAAAGCGGCGAAACGCTCCCGATGGGGAGAACCTATTATAAAGCCTTTCAAAGTGCATTTGTGCGCTATATAAATCAATAACTATTAAAACAAAAAAGAAGGACTCCGTTTATTTTAAAGCGGTGCCCTTCTTTATTTTTGCTTATTTTTTCGGCAACTTCAGCGCCGTTTGAACGGTGAAGGTCTGATTCTCCGAAGTGAAAATATCCAGCATGCTGTGGTAACGCACGGCGACGGCGCTCATCAGCTTTAAGCCGAAGCCGTGGGTCTCTGCATCGTTCTTGGTCGTGATATAGTTGCCGTTCGCATCCTGCCTGCGCTTGCCGGAATACGAATTTTCACACTTGACGGCAAGAAAGCCGTTCTTTGTTTCAATCTGAAAGCGGACAAACCGTTTTCCGGCATCCGCCTCAGCGGCGGCTTCCAGTGCGTTGTCAAGCATATTCATAAGCAGCTCGCACAGATCGCTTTCCGCAACGGTAAGCTGCGGCGGAACGGAAACAAGCGCCTCAAAGCGGATGTCCGACTGGGCGGCACGATAAGCGGCGTCCTGCAGGATCGTATTGACTGTGAAATTTTCGGTAAACTGCGTTTGCGCCAAGTGATCGTTTTGCTGCTTTATATCCCCGATCAATTGCCCCAGCGCCTCATAATCGCCCTTTTGATACAGTGCGTCAAGAGCGATTATTTTATGCTTCATTTCGTGACGAATGGCGGCGCTGTCGGTCACTTTGCTTTCCATCGCACGATAGCTGTTCATAATCAATTCGTTGCGCAGACGGAGCGTTTTGCTTTCCATCTGCTGTGCAATAATCGAACGCATTACGGCATAGGCGGAAATAACGGCACACACCGCAACCATCCAAACGGTGACCCAATACAAAAGTCCCGAATAATCTGCAAGCTCCGTAACATCCGCAAACAGCCTGCCGATATATTTGGAAAGGTAGCTTTTTCTGAAAAAGGATACCGTGTATGCAATCCCCAATGCGGCGGCGCTGGCAATAGCGGAGATTCCGAAGTATTTCCAAAATTTACGCTGCCGGTTCATCACAAGATAAACGACCAAAAGCACGAGCAGCAAAATACCGATCTCCTGTCGGTTCAGAAAATCGACCAACCCGTCACTGAGAAAATGGTGTCCCATTCCTTTGGTAATCCGTTGCATCGTAAGCCCCACGGAGGCAAGGAAAAGCGGTATCAGACTCCAATCTGCCTTTTTGCGTGTCACGCTCAAAAGGAACAGTCCGGCGATCATCAGCGATATAAAAGCGGTAGCGCCGGCAGGAATACCGTAGTAGTTTGCATAAGCGTAGCTTTCGATTTCTTGCGCATCCACCGGCACAAAGCGCGGCAGCGGCGGGAAAATAAGGCTCGCCGTGTCGGTCACCGTGCCGGTAACCGTAAGGCGGCACTCGGTGTCCTGCGGCAGAGGGATAATCGCCTGCGTCTGTCCCACGGCATTCTCCGGCACCGTGGTCTCCGATTGCCATACTTCTTTTCCGTCTATGCTGACGGTCATATTCAGCCCTGCTGTTTCAAATACCAAATTGCCGTATTCGCTGCTTGCCGGGATGACTGTTTCAAGTCGAAAGCGGTCTCCTACTTCGGGCGACACGGTATAATCCAGCTCCGTTTCCGTGCCGTCTGCTCCTACCGTATAGGCGGTTTGCCACTCAAGGTATTGTATGGATGTATTGAGCTTCGTGAAATTCTGCAAAAAGCACACCATGCCGATGCAAAGCGCAAAAAACAGCGCTAAACATATCCATCGTAAATATTTTTTCATTCCGACGAGGCACCTCCCCGTTTCATTTTTTCTGCATTTTATATGGAGAAAATTATCCGTATACTATTGTACTTGAAAATCCGCATTTTTACAAGGAGCATTTCGCCCAAGCGACCGTTTACAGCGTAAACGACCGAAATACAGCGTAGACGACACAACCGAAACCGCCCCTATTATGATATAATAGATAATAGCATAAGTATCGTGAAATATCATGCCACGCTTGCTTATCCGCTTTCAGATTCTGCTGCCGTAGCGGGCAGCAAAACCAATTATCAAAGGAGACCTGAGCTATGAACAAAAAATTCATCATCCGACGGGCAGTGTGCGCAGCGCTGGCGCTTGTGATGATCGTTGCCTGTCTGCCGCTTTCGGCATTTGCCGCAAGCAACGACAGCCCAACCTTTTCATCCGATGCAGCCAATTCGCTGATGAAAAACACCGTCCCTGCCGGATACGACAAGACGACCAACCCTTACGGTTACGATGTTGACCGCCCATTTGCGATGGTGGAGCAAAACGAGCTGATTTATTTTGAGACATATACCGGTCGCACCACAGGCAAAATAGCAGATGTAGGGACAGCTAACAGCCTGCAAAGCTTTATATCCAATAGCAATACCGCCTCGGACAGTTCACTGCCCAATGTGGATATAAGTGCTTTCAGCAACTATGCCTATATGCAGGCTGTGGCATTTGACCCATACGGCACAGGACGGCGTGACCACATCGCATATGTTGGTCTGAACCGCGGCGACCAAAAGGTCTATGCCCATGTTTATGATGCGGTAAACAACAGATTCATCTGCTCACAAGCAGTCGGTGAAATGAAGTGGATCTTTGACAGCAAAGGTAATCTTGCGATGGAAAATTTCTTCTCCAACAACCTGATAACGGTTGCGGCGGGTGACTTTGACAACGACGGCAAGGACACCATTATCGTCTATGTGCCAAACAGCTGTACAACTATAGGGGAAATTACCGATGTTAATGATTCCGAAAGGAACAATAGTCTCGGCTGCTTTATTAAGGAATACTCTTTTGACAACGACACCCTTACTATGCACAACAACACGGTGAATGATCAGGGACACAATGAAATCGGAGACAGTCTACTTCACGATGGATATATCAAAAAGTATCATACCAAAAACGGCAACGGCAGTGCGGATCGTCTCAAACATAAGAATTCACCATATAACTATTTTAACAAAATGTATGTAAGCATGCGTGTTGGTGACTATAACGGAGACGGAATCGATGACCTTGCCGTTTTATCCACTCCTTTCACTGAAGCCGTGGATCTGGATTATTTGGCTCCGCAGCTCAAGATAAAATACGGCACCGGGACAGAATACAATGGAATATTGTCTGACTGTATCGTCGATCAGGGAGCTGATAAAATTTATAATATAATAGACAAGACCCAACCAGACAAGAACGGAGAATATGACGCTGCGACCATGAAGGCCGTCTCACTCGCCAGCGGTGACTTCAACAACGATGGTTATGAGGATCTCGTCGTGGTCGGAATAGATAGCAGCGGTAAGGTACTCCCGAACGCCCCGGCATTCCTTTTCGACACTACATACCGAAACAAAGAAAATTTCGCATACTCAGTGCTTCTCAACAATCGGAACAAGGGCTTTGTGCAAGGTGCTGTAAAGACTATGACATCCAATAAATGGACACAGGAAAGTGGCGACGGAGGTCCGGTTTGGTATACAACTGCAGAGGCAGTCGCCTTTGACAGTAAAGCCGCAGCGGACTACCTATTTCTCAATGGCTCAGTCTATACATACAATGCTTCTCTCGGGCAATTTGATGCGGTTTCTTCCCAGGGTTATACGACGAGCGGATTTCAATTCAACGACGGGCTCGGTGGCAAGGAAGAATTGTTCCGCTCGGTTGCCGTGGGCAATTTTGACGGCAACAATGCCGGCAGAGAGCAGATCGTGTTTGTTGCTTCTTGCCGAGACAAGGATGATGTTTATTCCTTCAAAAAGGGTATGATCACCGGCGTATATAGTGATTCTAAAGACGAATATGGCAAGGTAACCGGCTTTAAAACCACAATATCTGATTGGGGTCCCAACAATGCGAACGGCGGCAGCCTCGGCTGCGGAGCACAGGTGTTGCTCACATCCTGTGACCGTGATCAGGACGGTGTTATCGCCCGTTACAAAGGCGTTAGCTACGCTTACAGCGACCCCGAAGTCAAGGCGGTTTTGCAGGCGGCTCCTTATTTTGCGGCACTGGGCGATTCGGCAAATAACGAGACCGACTACACCATAACCGAAAGCTATGAACTGGAGCAGTCCTCCTCGAACAATGTTTCATATAGTGTGGGTATGTCCTACAGCTACGGCGGACTGCTTTCCCCTTTTGAGGTGAATATTTCGGCAGGCTATTCTTTGGAGTGGAGCAAGACCTTTTCCGAAGCACTGGAAACCGAATACGCTATGACCGTCAAGGCACAGGCGTATAACACAGCATTGGTTGCAAGGACACCGGTATTTGTCTACTGCTATGAGGTTCTGGACGAAAACGGCAAGTGGTCGGATGGCACGGCGATAACCCTCTCCATACCGCAGCAGCCGGTGTATCAGCAGATGAGCATTGACGACTACAACAGCTTTGCTGAAGAATACAACTCCTATATGGAGAAAAAGGGCAATCGCGCCATCACCAAGGAGTCGGATAAGACCTCCAAAGATGAAGCCTGCTACTACCGTCTTGAAAAAATCAACGAAGCGGAAAACTGGCTGGACGGCAACGAGGGCAACCCCTATATGTACAATCAGTTGGGCTGGGGCGCATACAGTGCACTCGGCGCTCAGCAGCTCAGCCAGAACACTATCCGTATGGGCTATGCGGGAGGTCTGAATGAGGTTTCCTATTCAAAGAGCAATATCAAATCGGTTTCTGAGGAGATTTCTCACGGATTTTACTTCAACTTCTCCATCAGCTTCGGCGTGTTCGGCGACGGTATCCTATTCTCGCACGATGTGGGCTTTGAAACAAGTCTGAGTTACAGCAACGGTTCGGGCGTTTCGACCACCAAAACCTCCTCGCAGGGATGCATCGGTGCGGTCAACGACATTGACGGCCCGGCTCTTGCCGAGGAAGGAATCCCGGCAAGCATTTACACGCAGTATACCTTTGACTGGACGCTGGGGCAGTGGTTCAGACACCTCTATGGTGAGGAAGGCAACAAGACCGTCTTTATCGGCTACAGCCTATCAAATGTCAGCACACCTGCTCCTGCAGTAGATGATTTAGAGGCAAACCTGTTTGCAGATGATGCGGTGCATCTTACATGGTCTCAGCCCGACAAGACCCCCGGCTGGCCGGAGGTAGAGGGTTACTATGTGTATCGCGCGGAAAACGGCGAATGTACGAAAATTTCCGATCTGCTTCCTGCCGATACGACATCCTATGAGATTGAGAACCTGAAAACCAATACCAACTTTGGTTTTGCTGTTACCTCCGTTTGCAAGGTGGACGGCAAAGAAAAGGAAAGCACATGGTCGAATATTGCCGCAGTTACCACGGCAAAGAGGGACTATAAAGTCAACTACTCAGTGGATAACGCAAAGGCTGCCGACATCAAGGTGCGGCATCTCGGCAATGTTGAGATCCAATCCGGAGATGAGATCAGCGAGAGCGAAATCATCAAGGTAAAGGTCACCCCGAAAAGCGGGCGGTATGAGCTTGTATCCCTTACCCTTGACAACGGCGGTGAAACAATGGTATTCACACCCGAAAAAGACGGAACAATCGTATGTGCCTTTACTCTGAACGGTGAAGCCAATATGCGTGTTTCCACCAAGCGAGCAATAAATTCCGCTCAGATCACATTTACCGATACCTACACGGCAGATGGCACGGTGATTGGAACGGTCAGCGCGGCGGTGGGCGATGTTACTCTGAATGCCCCCGGCGGCACGGTTACCGATGATGTGACTTTTACCGCCGTACCCGGCAAGGGCTACGGACTGAAATCATGGAAAATTACCGACGCAAGTGGCACCACCGAAACTATAGACGCGGCAGGCTCTAACAGCTATACATTGGGGCTTGCTTCCGAAAAATACACAGTCGAGGCAGAATTCGTAAGTCTTTCTGAAATCGGCAGGCTTGTAAAGGTCAATCTCCCGGCAGAGGGCGGTACGGTGGAAATCACCGACGCAAACGGCGACAGCGTTACTCTGAATGAGAATAACAGCGTGTATGTTCCTGTAAATTCCAAGCTGACCTTCACCGTCAAGACGGACGCGGGCTGCAAGTTCCGCGCATGGACGGATGACGCCGAGGGACAAAGCGGTAAAAGCTTCACCATGACGATTACAAAGGACACCGAGATCGGTGTGGAATTCGATGTTCCCGTGCGTGTGGGCTTGACCTATTCTGCCGCAAGCGGTGAACAGACCGGTGCCGTGGCGACCAAGCAGGGCTATCAGTCAGGCGCAGGCATTCCCGTCGGCACGAAAATTACTCTTACTGCACAGGCAGCGGAAAATTACCGTGTGCAGAAGCTCGTCATTACCCGTGGCGGCAAGGTTGACACCGTAACGATCGACGACAAGCTGTACAGCCAGTATGATTATGAGCTTGTTGTGGACGCTGAAACCGACATTCAGGTGTATTTCACCGAAATCGAACAATACACGGTTACGGTGGATAACCCGAAGCACGCAGATATGACAATCAAAAACGGTGACAAAGATTTCGTAAGCGGCAAAACCGTCCGTTACGGCGATGAAATCATCGTAACGGTCAAGCCGAATGAAAACTACCGCCTTGCGGACGTGGCTTCGTGGATCGACAACGGCGACGGCAGCTATACCTATAAAACCGGCGCAATCAAGGCGGATACCAATATCTCGGTGAAAATCGAGGAGATACCGGAATATACGGTCACATTCCCCACAACTATTGATGGCTGTATCCTTTCGGTTAAAAACGATAAAGAAAAGATTTCAAGCGGTGACAAGCTTCGTGAGGGAACACGGCTTACCGCAACCGTAACGCTTGACCCGACCTATATTCTCAAGGGCTGGTACATCGGCGGCGAGCTGCTCTCCGAAATCAATAAGACCGAAGTCACCTTTACGGTGGACGGCGATATGCTCATTACCGTTATTGTAGCCGATGTCAAGGGTGACAAAGGCGATGCCGGAAACAACGGTGCTGCCGGAGTCGGCGTCAAGGATGCTGTTGTAGATGAAAATGGCAACCTCATCATCACTCTGACTGACGGCACTGTGTACAATCTCGGAAATGTCACCGGAGCCAAGGGCGACAAGGGTGACGCAGGCAAGGACGGCCAAAACGGTCAAGACGGATCAAATGGTTCGAACGGCTTGAACGGAACCGGAATCCAGTCAGCGCATATTGACGCAGACGGCAATCTTATCATCACCTTTACCGACGGAGTTGTTACCAACCTCGGCAAGATCGTCGGCACAGACGGAAAAGACGGTAAGGATGGTGCTGACGGTAAAGACGGCATCGGAATTAAGGGCTGCCGTATTGACGATGACGGCAACCTGATCCTTACGCTGACCGACAACACAACGCTGGATGCGGGCAATATTTCCGCAATCAGCGATAGGGTCAGTGTTTCCAAGCCCCTTGCTACCGCAGCAGTTTCTCTTTCCGGAGGGTCTCTTCTTTGGAATATTGTTTCGCTTGTTTCGGCGATTGTAAGGAAGAAAAAACTAATTTAATTCGGATGATTGTTCGAATTTAAAAGGATGCAAGACCACCGGCTATCAGCGGCGGTGTTCTGACAAGTGTAACAGTATTTGATAAGAGGAAAAGGCATTCCGTCAAATAATCAGAGATAAGTAACAATTAACGAACCATCATGGAAACATCGCAAATACGGCACAGAGGGCATAAAAACCGCTGTGCCGTATTTATTTTCTTGGCGACTGTTTTGGGGAAATAAGCAATTTCTCGGTCATAACCCAAAAATTTTTTGCCGGATTCCATGTATACTGTGTATTTCACACTTATGCCTTTTCACTTTTGCTCCGGCAGCTGATACACTGATATCAACAGATACCAAATACAGCGAGGTAATTATGAAAACAAAGAGAAGCCCCTAACAATCCCTCATGCGGCTTAAAGCACAACATAGTGTCATAAAAAGCGGCGCCCTGCCGTTTTCATGCGACAAGGTGAAAAAAATGGAACAGATATTTAATGCATTTATAGGCATGTTGTTTTTATTTATTTTAACATTCGGAGGAATAAGTATTACAACAGCGGCGATAGCTCAAAGAATGCTGAAGAATATGTCGCCGAGGCTGCGCAAATCATTGAGAGCAGTAATTATGCTGACGATGTTATAAACAACTTAAAAGATAAAGCAGCGGCATCGGGGTATGGGTTCACTGTAAACAGTGTTGATTTAGATGGAGATGTAGCAGCTGATATGGCTGAAGTGTTCTTAGATCATAAATATCAATGCTTATTATAAACGATTGCTGCAATTTTGTCATTCATTTCAGAGTGGAAAACAGATTTAAAAAATAGACAATGAGTTTGGAATGTGCTACAATCCAATGTAGTACACAGATGTTAGAGTATTGCTTGGTTTGAAAGGAATAGACAGAATGATAGCAATTATAGACTATGATGCCGGAAATATAAAGAGCGTTGAGAAAGCGCTTGAGTATCTTGGACAGGAGACGGTTGTCACGAATGACAGCAAGCTGATTAAGAGTGCAGACAAAGTTGTGCTTCCGGGTGTCGGATCGTTTGGTGATGCTATGGAGAGACTGAATAAGTATGGCTTGACAGATACGATACGCGAGGTTGCTGATATGGGAAAGCCTTTTCTGGGAATATGCCTGGGATTGCAGCTGTTATTTGACAGCAGCGAGGAATCACCGGGAGTCGAAGGTCTTGGGATATTGCCGGGAAAGATAATCAGGTTCCCGGAAGACAAAGGTTTTAAGATACCGCAGATAGGATGGAATTCACTGGATATTAAGCCGGGTGCAAGGCTGTTTAAGGGCGTGCCGGATCAGTCATATGTGTATTTTGTACATTCGTATTATCTGAAGGCGGATGATGAGAATATTGTGGCTGCGACAAGCGAGTATGCGGCACATGTGCACGCATCGATTGAGAAAGATAATATTTTTGCATGTCAGTTTCATCCGGAAAAAAGCGGTGAGATTGGATTAAAGATACTTGAGAATTTTGCGAATCTGTAGGAGTTGTCATATGTATACCAAAAGAATAATACCATGCCTGGACTGTAATAACGGAAGGGTAGTTAAAGGAACTAATTTTGTTAATCTGAGAGATGCCGGAGATCCGGTTGAAGTGGCGGCGGCATATGATAAAGCCGGTGCGGATGAACTTGTATTTCTTGATATAACGGCAACGTCTGACGGAAGAAATACGACAGTTGACCTTGTAAGGAGAGTTGCAGCCAAGGTTTTTATACCTTTTACGGTAGGAGGCGGAATCAGGAGCATTGAAGATTTTAAAGTCCTCCTAAGGGAAGGCGCGGATAAAATATCGATAAATTCGGCGGCAATAGACAGACCGGAGCTGATAAGTGAGGCAGCATTAAAGTTTGGAAGCCAGTGTGTTGTGGTTGCGATAGATGCGAAACACAGAACAGATGGCGATGGCTGGGAAGTGTATAAGGCCGGAGGCCGGATCAATACAGGACTTGATGCTGTGGAGTGGGCGAAGAAAGCATATGAGCTTGGCGCCGGAGAAATACTTCTTACAAGTATGGATGGAGACGGAACAAAGGCAGGATATGATATAGAACTTACGAGGACAATTGCGGACAGTGTGGGAATTCCGGTAATTGCATCCGGCGGAGCAGGAACGATGGAGCATTTTTATGATGCTTTTGCTAAAGGACATGCAGAAGCAGCACTTGCGGCATCACTTTTTCACTATAAGGAATTAGAGATAACGGATTTAAAGAAATATCTTAAAGATAAAGGTATTTCAGTGAGGATTTGATAATGGCAGCGATAGATAATGACTGGCTTGATGCGATTTCAGGAGAATTCCATAAGCTATATTACAGAGACTTATTTAATTTTGTTAAAGATGAATATTCCAAGGCGGTTATATATCCGCCGGCGGACGATATTTTTAATGCGTTTCATTTCACACCTCTTAGCAAGGTAAAGGTTCTGTTGTTGGGACAGGATCCCTATCATAATGTGAATCAGGCGCACGGACTCAGTTTTTCGGTTCCGCCGGATCAGAAAGAGATACCGCCATCATTGCAGAATATCTATAAAGAACTGCATGATGATCTGGGATGCTATATACCGAATAACGGATACCTCAAACATTGGGCGGACCAGGGTGTATTGTTGCTCAATACCGTGCTTACCGTAAGAGCACATCAGGCCAATTCACATCAGGGCAGAGGCTGGGAACAGTTCACTGACGCGGTCATTCAGGCGGTCAACGCGCAGGACAGACCGATTGTGTATCTGTTGTGGGGTGCGCCGGCAGGTAAGAAGGCGGCTATGCTCACGAATCCGAAGCACCTTGTGCTCAAGGCACCTCATCCGAGCCCGCTTTCGGCGTACAGAGGCTTCTTTGGATGCAGGCATTTCAGTAAATGCAACGAATTTCTTAAGGCCAATGGGGTTGAACCGATTGACTGGCAGATACCGAATATTTAGCAGAATATGTTTTTTGTAAGCAGGGTGAAAATTCATCCTGCTTTTTTGAGACCAAAGGGGTGTAAATGCGTACATAATAGGTGAAAGCGCTTTTGAATCAGGCAAGGGAGGTGAACAGCGTGAATGATTCAGAGATTATAGAGCTTTATTTTCAGAGAGATGAGCAGGCTATTAAGGAGACGGATTCAAGATACGGAGGACTTTGTCACCATATTGCATATAATATTTTAAACAACAAAGAAGATGCGGAGGAATGTGTCAGTGATGCTTATGTCGGTGTATGGAATGCAATACCACCGGCGAGACCGGACAATTTTATGGCTTTTATAAGCAGGATAACCAGAAATTTATCGTTAAAAAAACTGGAATTTATCACCCGCGATAAGCGTTCAAGAGATATGTCGGTCTCGCTCGAAGAGCTTGAAGCGGTCCTTCCGGATGAAAGATGTGTGAAAGATATTACCGGGGAAGAGCTTGGAAGCGCCATAAGCAGATTTTTACGCGGACAGAAGGCGGAAGCCAGAAATGTTTTTATCCGGAAATACTATTTTTTTGACTCCGTTAAGGAAATTGCGGCAAGATACTCATTTACTGAAAGCAAAGTGAAAAATATGTTGTTGCATACCCGTAAGAAGTTAAGAGATTATCTGGTAAAGGAGGATATCTGGATATGAAAATAGTAAACGCAATAGGAAATATTGATGATAAGCTGATTGAATCAGCGGAAAAAAGCAGCCGGAAACCGCGGCGTTTGTGGGTAAAGTGGTGCAGTGCGGCTGCTGCGGCAGTTGTGTTGGTGCTTGCCGGTATTCTGATAGCGCCGCATCTGACACATAATAATAAAAGCGGTGGCGAACGCGTATACAAATATCATGTCAACGGAGCTGAGAGCAATATTGTGTGGCCGTGGAAATACCTTACCGATGGTGAAAAATATCGTACCATAAGTCTGGACAACACGACATATAGTATAAGAAATTGTCGCATAATCGGTGATGAATTTCTGGGAGAAACAATCGGCGATGCAGTGGCGTCCGGAACGGATGATACAACAGGTAAGAAATATACGGCAACATTTAAGGTACGAAAGATTAAAGGAATTGCGCCTGAATATATGGTGGCAGCCGGAAATGACAAAGATTTCTATGTATATATGGTGAGTGACTTCAAGGCTCCGGCTACCGTCGGTGAACTGCTGGAAAACTATAACCTTAGACAGAATATGCGTTTGGACAATTTTACGGAATGTTACGGATATGATGAAAAAGGCAATTACAGCATAGAGAATGATTCGTATATTTGGAATGTATTAACGGGAAATTCGGACGCAAAACTGTGTTCAGATGATGCATTTAACAGGGATGGCATTGAGTATCTGACATTCTGCGTGAGTTCAGACGCACTTGGCGTGTATAAGAAAGTGATTTATATATCTGAAAGCGGGTATCTTGAAACCAATATTCTGGATTACGGTTACACATATTATATCGGGGAAAAAACAGCGCGTGAAATTATTGATTATGCCAGAAAGAACGGCAGAAAAGCAGAAAAAGTCGTATATGAGGCATCAATAGATGGTACGCTGACTGAAATAGGCGACGGATATGTTCTTATAGATGACAGCATTCTTTGCGAAGATGCCGGAAAAGGCAGAGTGTACAAGGTTTACACTGATGACATAAGGATGAGAAGATGTATTGAACTCGGAAATATCCAAACCGGAGATATAGTGTCCGCAAAGTACGATGGCGATATTTCCGAAAATAATGAAGTGAGCGGGGCATACTCGATATATACCGGAGAGCTTGTCAGCGGCGGACTTATAATACCGGAGTAACTAATAATACAATATTAAAGGGATGTAAAAGCTTATGGCTTTTACATCCCTTTTGTTTTATATGTTTTTCATTGCTGTTGCAAGCATGAGTTTAATTCTGTTAAGCTGGTTGACTTCGCTTGCACCGGAATCATAATCGACGGCGATGATGTTGGCATCAGGGAACGCCTGACGGATTTCCTTGATGACACCCTTACCAACAATGTGGTTAGGCAGACAGCCGAACGGCTGGCAGCATACGATATTCTTGGTGCCGCTGTTGATCAACTCTACCATTTCGCTTGTGAGCAGCCAGCCTTCACCGGTCTGGTTACCGCTTGATACATAAGGAACGGAAAGTTTCTGTAAATCCGAGATATGCATCGGTGCATGGAAACGTTTGCTCTGTGCAAGAAGTCTGCCGGAACGCTTTCTTAAGCCTTCAAGGAGTGTGATGACAGTTTTGTTGATCATCAATGACTTACGGCTTGCTCCAAGATGCTCTGTCTTAAAGTAAGCATTCTGCGCACAGTACAGGAAAAATCCCATAAAATCAGGTACAACGGCTTCGCAGCCTTCCTTTTCCAGAAGTTCGACAATATTGTTATTAGCGGTAGGATGGAATTTGACAAGTATCTCACCGACAACGCCGACACGCGGTTTGGTTATGTCAAGAAGTGGGAGATTATCAAATTCATCTATTATCTGTTTAACAACTTTATTGAATTTGCGGACCGACAAATGCGGGTCATCAAAACTCTTCGCACATAAGTCGCGCATTTTATCTGCCAGTGCGTTGGCTGAACCCGGAACCTTTTCGTAAGGCCTTGTCCTGTAGAGGACGTTCATGATTACATCACCATATTGTAAAGCCATCATGGCTTTCTTGAGAAGAGTATAATTATATTTCAGTCCCGAATTATGTTCAATACCCTGAGCACTGAGTGAAATTACAGGGATGTGTTCAAGACCGGCTTTTATAAGAGCTCTTCTGATAAAACCGATGTAGTTGCTTGCACGGCATCCGCCTCCGGTCTGTGTGATTACGACCGCAGTACGGTTCAGATCATATTTGCCGGAAAGGAGAGCTTCCATAATCTGACCGGTAATTATGATTGAAGGATAGCATGCATCGTTATTAACGAATCTGAGTCCGGTGTCAACAGCCGATTTGTCCATGTTCTGCAGCATTACAAAACGGTACCCGCATGAATTGAGTGCTGGTTGTAAAATATTAAAATGCATTGGTGAGAGCTGAGGACAAAGTATTGTATATTTATCATCCTGCATTTCCTTGGTGTATTCAACACGCTGATATGCGGCCGGTTGGATTTTGCGTACATATTTGTTATGTTCGCGTACCTTAAGGGCAGCGATAAGCGAACGGATTCGGATTCTTGCCGCACCGAGGTTATTGACCTCATCAATCTTAAGGACTGTATATATTTTGCTTCCGGATGAGAGAATGTCATTAACACAGTCCGTTGTCACGGCATCAAGTCCGCATCCGAAGGAGTTAAGCTGGATCATATCGATGTCATCCCGTGTCTTTACGTAACTTGCGGCTGCGTAGAGACGGGAGTGGTAAGTCCACTGATCCATTACAATTATAGGACGTTCAACCTTGCCGAGATGACAGATGGAATCCTCTGAAAGTACGGCAATGCCGTAGGAGTTGATAAGCTCCGGTATTCCGTGGTTGATCTCCGGGTCAATGTGGTAAGGACGGCCTGCAAGGACAATGCCACGGCGTCCTGTTTCTTCAAGATATTTAAGGATTCTTTCACCCTCTGCGCGGATCTGCATACGGCAGGAAATCATTTCGTCCCAGCCTGCTTTACATGCGGCTGCGGTTTCGGATGACGGAATACCGAATTCCTTCTCAAATACCTTGCAAAGCTCTTTGCTTGCAACCTCTTCATTGGCAAATGAGATGAACGGATTCATGAATCTGACATCATTATCCTTGAGTTCTTCCATATTGTTTTTGATGTTTTCACCATATGAGGTGACAATAGGACAGTTGAAATGATTATTGGTGGTCTCATCTTCACATCTCTCATATGGGATACATGGCATAAATATGAACTTGATGCCCTGATGTATCAGCCAAGATACATGTCCGTGGACAAGCTTGGCCGGATAACATTCCGATTCACTTGGAATGGATTCTATGCCGAGTTCATATATCTGTCTGCTCGATTTAGGCGAAAGCACAACCCTGAAACCAAGCTTTGTGAAAAATGTATGCCAGAACGGGTAGTTCTCATACATATTAAGGGCTCTTGCAAGGCCTACGGTTCCGCGCGGAGCCTTATCAGGGTCAAGCGATTTGTATGAGAAAAGAAGCTTGTTCTTAAATTCATACATATTAGGAAGGTGGTCCTTGTTACGTTCCTTTCCGAGACCGCGTTCACAACGGTTTCCGGAGATAAACTGGCGGCCACCGTTGAATTTATTGATCGTGAGAAGACAGTGGTTATTACATCCCTGACATCTTGTCATGCTTGTTTCATATTTAAGTGCCATTATCTGTTCAAGACCAAGCATGGAGCTTTCCTGGCCTTCATAACGCTCGCGCGCGATGAGTGCGGCACCGAAAGCACCCATAATTCCTGCGATATCAGGTCTAATGGCTTCGACTCCGGCTATTTTTTCAAAGCTTCTGAGTACGGCGTTGTTATAGAAAGTACCGCCCTGGACTACGATATTTTTGCCAAGCTCTCTTGCATCTGAAAGCTTGATAACCTTGTAAAGGGCGTTCTTGATTACGGAATATGCAAGTCCGGCAGAGATGTCGGCGACGGTTGCGCCTTCCTTCTGTGCCTGCTTAACCTTGGAGTTCATAAATACGGTGCATCTGGTTCCGAGGTCTATAGGATGCTCCGCAAAAAGAGCGGCTTTGGCAAAATCCTGAACCGAATAGTTGAGGGATTTGGCAAATGTCTCGATGAACGAACCACAGCCTGAAGAACATGCTTCATTAAGCTGTACGCCGTCAACCGTGTGATCCTTAATCTTAATGCATTTCATGTCCTGACCGCCGATATCAAGTATGCAGTCTACTTCCGGGTCGAAGAAGGCAGCGGCGTAATAATGTGAAACCGTCTCAACCTCGCCTTCATCAAGCATAAGAGCGGATTTGATAAGCGCTTCACCATATCCGGTAGAGCAGGAGCGGACGATATGTACATCCTCGGGAAGCTTATTATATATGTCGGTAATTGCCCTGATGGATGTGGCAAGAGGGCTTCCGTTATTGTTATCGTAGAACGAGTAAAGAAGGGTTCCGTCCTCAGCAACGAGGGCGACCTTGGTTGTTGTTGAACCGGCATCGATACCCATATAGCAGTTGCCCTTGTATGTGGCAAGATCACCTTTTTTAACGGTTGCTTTGTCATGACGTGCAATGAAGTCGTCATATGCTTTCTTATCAGCAAAAAGCGGTTCCATACGTTCAACTTCAAAATCCATCTTAATGTTGGACGAGAGTCTTTCAATAAGTGCATCAATGTCTGCTTCGGCATCTTCTTTGTAAGCCAGTGCTGAACCGATTGCAGCAAAGAGGTGCGAGTTATCCGGAGCAATTATGTACTCATCGGTAAGATGAAGTGTCCTGATAAATGCTTCTTTGAGTTCGGAAAGAAAGTGCAGTGGGCCGCCTAAGAATGCGACATGTCCGCGTATCGGCTTACCGCATGCGAGACCGCTTATTGTCTGGTTGACAACAGCCTGAAAAATAGAGGCGGATAAATCCTCTTTCGTGGCACCTTCATTAATGAGCGGCTGGATATCGGTCTTGGCGAACACACCGCATCTGGCTGCGATAGGGTATATTGCTTTATAATTCTTGGCATACTCATTAAGACCGGCAGCATCAGTCTGAAGCAGTGACGCCATCTGGTCAATGAATGAGCCTGTACCGCCGGCACAGATTCCGTTCATTCTCTGATCGATACCGCCTGTAAAATATATAATCTTGGCATCCTCACCACCGAGCTCGATTGCAACATCGGTCTGCGGTGCATAGTGACGCAGCGCAGTTGATACGGAAACAACCTCCTGGTTAAATGGAATTTCAAGATGGTTGGCGAGTGTAAGTCCGCCGGAACCGGTAATCACGGGATGTACCGAAATAGGACCCGTTATTTCGCGGGCCTTTCTTAAGAGATTTGCTAAAGTATCCTGAATATTGGCATAATGTCTCTCATAATCGGAAAAAATTATGTCATCATTATCATTCATCAATGCAACCTTTACGGTTGTGGAACCGATATCGATTCCAAGTTTGTATAAATTACTCATATTGTGCGGCGTAAAGTGCCGTACCTCCTTATAAAAATCAATTAAATTTAACAATTTCTTAACAAATCTTTATTATATATGAAAGAACTTCTTTTTTCAACTGTGATGATGTAAAAAAAATATTAAAAAAAACTAAAGTAAACGGAATTCTTGACAAAGCATTATGGGTAAAATATAATTAATTGAATGAAAAATTTGAAACGGAAGGAAGTGGACATATGGAAAGCGGACCTGATAATTATCACAGTTGTACCTTGGGAAAATACTATTTTCATATGGCTGCGGACTGTATGCGTTAGACGGGCTTTCAGAAATCCAACCGTAGCCATAAGGAGGAACTATGGTTAAGATTTTTAAGACTGCCGAAAGCGGAGTCCTTCAGATTGAGAATTTTGAACCCGGATGCTGGGTGGCTATGACGAACCCGACAGCCGAGGAACTGCATGAGGTTGCGACCAGATATGATATCGATGCTACTGATATGAGGGCACCTCTTGATGAAGAAGAACGTTCAAGAATTGATGTCGAGGATAATTATACACTTATCCTTGTTGATATACCTACTATTGAGGAGAGAAATGAGAAGGACTGGTATGGTACAATACCATTATCGATTGTGTTATGCAATGACACAATAATTACTGTCTGTCTTGAAGATACTCCGGTTCTCACGGCCTTTATGGACGGAAGAGTCAGGAATTTCTATACACATATGAAGACGAGATTTATTTTTCAGATACTTTACCGGAATGCGACGCTGTATCTGAATTACCTCAGAATTATTGACAGACGAAGCGACAGCATAGAACAGAAGCTTCATGAGGCTACGCGTAATAAGGAACTTATCGAACTTCTCGAATTGGAGAAATCCCTTGTGTTCTTCACAACATCGCTTAAGGCGAATGAGATAGTTCTTGAGAAACTGCTTAAGTTCAGTGCCATCAAGAAATACCCGGAGGACGAGGACCTTATAGAAGATGTAATTGTAGAGAATAAGCAGGCTATTGAGATGGCCAATATATACAGTGGAATTCTTAACGGAACGATGGATACTTTCGCATCGGTTATATCCAATAACCAGAACAGTGTTATGAAGTTTCTTACCACGATAACAATTGTGCTTTCAATCCCTACCATGATTGCCAGCTTTTACGGAATGAATGTCAAGTCGTTTTCAATGCCGTTTGCTGACAGCGAATGGGGATTCCCGATTGTAATAGGAATATCACTTATTATATCGTTGATAATAGCATTTATTTTCCGTAAAAAAGACTTGTTTTAGAAAGCAGGAGATGACATAATATGAATTTTATATATAAACTGGAACATAAATTCGGCAGGTTTGCCATACGTAATCTTTCACTTATACTGATCCTGTGTTATGTGGCGGGATATATTATCGAATTTGCGGCACCGGCATTTATGGGGTATCTCACACTTAATCCATACGCAATCGTACACGGACAGGTGTGGAGAATTGTAAGCTGGATCCTTATTCCGCCGGGAGAGAATAATATATTCTTTGCGATAATCATGCTGGTGTTCTATTATTCAATAGGAACGTCGCTTGAGAGGACATGGGGAACATTCCAGTATAATCTTTATCTGTTTGCCGGTATGTTTTTTACATTAATCGGAAGCTTTCTTATGATGGGATTCTGCTATTTGTTCAGACCGGAACTTTTGAACGGAATATACAGTGAATACACTGTTTTTGAGTCACTTTCATATGTGTTCAGCACATATTATGTCAATATGTCGATATTTCTGGCATATGCTGCGACATTCCCGGATAATCAGGTGCTATTGATGTTTATTATACCGATCAAGGTTAAATGGCTGGGTGTTGTATATGGTGCCTTCCTTGTGTATGAGATGATTTCCGGCATGTTAATGAATGGGAACGTTGGATTTGTATATCCTTTTGTGATAGGTTCTTCGATGCTCAATTTTATTGTATTTTTCTTCACAACGCGCAATTATATCCGGATGAACCGCTCACAGCGGAAGATGCACCGCGATTTTGCCAGAAAGCAGAGAACTGATAAGGCGGCACGGAATGCAGGAATCACCAAGCACCGTTGTGCGGTCTGCGGAAGAACGGAGAAGGACGGAGATGACCTTGTATTCAGGTTCTGCTCCAAGTGTGCAGGCAATTATGAATATTGCCAGGACCATCTGTACACGCACATTCACAAGACTAACTAAGCAGAATAGGAATATTTATACCCGCTATGCCGGCTGACACGGTGTGGCGGGATTTTTTTCACGCAATTGTCACATTAAATACACAAATAAAACATTTTTTGGACTAATTTTAACCATAAATTTTTCATATAATATTTTGTAAATTGGCTGAATGTAAGGAGGAATCAGTTGTGATTGAAGTTAAGAATCTGGTCAAGAAATATGGCAGTCATACAGCCGTTGACAATCTGTCGTTTACACTTGAACCGGGAAGAATTTACGGTTTTCTGGGACCGAACGGTGCCGGTAAATCCACTACAATGAATATAATAACGGGATATCTTGGTGCGACAAGCGGTGATGTCATAATAGACGGACATAATGTGCTTGACGAACCGGAGGAAGCCAAGAAATGCATAGGATACCTGCCGGAGATACCGCCGCTTTATACGGATATGACTGTTAACGAATATCTGCATTTTGCCGCGAAGCTTAAGAAACTTCCGAAAGATAAATCAGAGGATTTCATCGAACAGGCGAAGGAGATGGCTCATGTCAAGGATGTGGAGGGCAGGCTTATAAAGAATCTGTCCAAAGGTTACAGACAGAGAGTCGGACTTGCATATGCGGTCCTTGGTTTTCCGGATATAATAATACTTGATGAGCCGACAGTAGGTCTTGACCCGAAGCAGATTATCGAGATAAGGGACCTTATTAAAGAACTTGCGAAGAATCATACGGTCATTTTAAGTTCGCATATTCTTTCGGAAGTCAGTGAAGTATGTGATTATGTATTGATAATATCCCATGGACGTCTGGTTGCCAGCGATACGATAGATAATCTGTATAAATATATGGGTGAGACATGTGAACTTGAGATTCTGGCCAAAGCTGACGAAGGAAGCTTCAGAAATGCCATTGCAGAGGTGCCGGGAATAAATGAAACGGAATGTAAGACAGAAGATGATTTTGTCAAGGCAACGATTGATTATGACGGCAAGGATGATACACTTGAAGCTGTTTTCTATGCACTGGCACAGAGCCGCATACCGGTTTATGAAATGCATAAAATAACCAAGTCGCTTGAGGAACTCTTCATTGAGCTTACAGCCGACACAAAGGAGGCCGAATAATGGGTGCAATATTTTCAAAAGAAATTAAATCCTTCTTTAATTCTATGTTGGGATATGTTTTCTGCGCGGTAATGATTATCCTGATAGGAATATATTTTTACATATATAATCTTTCATATGGATATCCGAGGTTCTCATATTCACTTATGAGTGCGCTTTCGATAATGATGTTTGCAACGCCGCTTTTGACAATGCGTTCTTTTGCCGAGGAAAGAAAGAGCCGCACCGACCAGATGCTTCTTACGACACCGGTCAGGATATGGCAGATTGTGCTTGGCAAATTCCTGGCATATGCGGTTATATATGCAATACCGTTGCTTGTGTCATGTCTGTGCCCGCTTATCATTAATCTTAAGGGAAGCACATCATATCTTAAGGTTGACTATCTCACAATATTTACGGCGTTCTTCTTTGGACTTGTGTACATCAGCATTGGTGTGTTCATATCATCACTTACGGAGAGCCAGATCATAGCGGCTGTCGGTTCGTTTGCGGCTGTATTCCTGCTGGTGTTCTGGAGCGGACTTACCGGATACATACCGAACACGGTAATGGCAGCACACATCGGTCTTATGGTTCTGCTTGTACTTGTGTTCCTTATAATATATGCTTTGACAAAGAACTGGATAATTGCCGGAGCAATCGGCGGCGCAGGATTTATAGCATTACTGGCTGTTCGCCTTGCAAAGTCATCCTTACTCAGTACATGGCTCAATGCAGTTACCGATAAAATGGATTTATCCAAACCTATATCGAACATTGCGTATTACAATCTGTTTGATATAAGCGGAATAGTAATGTATATTTCCATTATTTTTGTCTTCCTTATGCTGACTGTTTCAAGTCTTAATAAGAGAAGATGGAGCTAGGAGGTCAGCCATGAAGAGAGAAAAACATAATTTAATCGGAACAAAGGCTTTTAGAAAAGGTTCTTATTCCACGGTGATTATGGTAGTAATAATTGCTATTGTAATAGCGGCCAACGTGATGTTTTCAAAGCTTCCGACGGCTGCCAGAAATATTGATGTCAGCAGTAACAATCTGTATTCAATAGGTGATACCACACATTCGGTTCTTGACGGATTGAAGAATGATGTTGAGATAATTGTAATTAAAGATAAAGAAAGCACGGATAAGAGAATTTCAACACTACTTGCTAAATATGCCGATTATTCGGACCATATCAAGGTTACATATAAGGATCCGGTCCTTTATCCTTCGGTTCTTACCACATATGATACAGAGGAAAACAATATCGTTATCAAATGTGATGCCACAGATAAGACCACAAAAGTTGCATTCAGTGACATAATCGTTACATCAACCTCTTACTACGGAAGTACGTATGAGACTTCTTTTGACGGAGAGGGCCAGCTTACCAAAGCAATCGATTATGTATCCAATGAAAACAACAAGCTTATATATACAATAAGCGGACACGGTGAGAGCGATCTCGGTAAAAATATATCGGAACTTATATCCAAATCGAATTTCAATGTGAAATCCGTCAACCTTCTCGTAGATAACGGAATCCCGGATGATTGTGATATGCTTATATGCAACCAGCCGACGAAGGATCTTGCCGATGATGAGCTTAAGCTTCTCAGAGAGTATATGGAAAACGGCGGTAAAATGACAGTTGTATTAGCTGATACTACGACCGAAACACCGAATTTTGACGCGCTTATGGCAGATTACGGAATTTCAAAGGTAAACGGATATATCGCCGATACCGAGAGATATTACGGACAGAATGTATATCAGATTTTCCCTAATTACAGCTCGGGCGACATAACCGGCAAATTCGGTCCGGAAGAATATACACTTTTATTTGGTTCGCTTGGATTGAAAGTTGAGAAAACAGACGGAGTTACGGTTGATGAATTTCTTACAACATCCAATAAAGGCGCAGCCGTTGTTGGTGAGAATGATTATACCGAAGGCAAATATACACTTGCCGCAGCCGCAACAAAAGACGAATCAAGATTTACTGTTTTTGGCTCGGCTTCGATCATTGATGATAAATTTACGTCATATTATACGAATCTTATGGACCTGCAGGTGTTCATGAATTCGATAACAGCTAATTTTGATGATGTCAGCAACATATCGATAGACAGCATAAGCCTTCAGACAACATATAACACGATAGCCAACGGAAGCGGAATCGGTGCCATATTTATCGGTATAATTCCGGTAGCGCTTCTTATCCTCGGATTCTTAAGATGGTTTGGCAGAAGAAAGCTTTAGAGGTGGTGCAGAATGAATAAACAGATTAAAATAATAATAATTCTAGCATCAATCCTTGTAGTGCTCGTTGCCGGAAATATCATTATTAAGAAAGTAACGAAGTTCAACTCTGAAAAAAGCCAGAAAGAAAGTGAAGCGGAATCGTTGGCTGCTGCAATTAAGGTTAATGATTACGATGAACTTTCAGCAATAAGCTTCGGAAATTTTACTTTTACATGTAAGGACGGTACGTGGAATTATGACGGAGACAGTGAATTTCCGCTGGACTCATCAATTATTAAGAAAATAGCCGATGAATTTGCAGGACTTTTGGCAAGCCGGGAAATCAGTAATGCGGATTCGATAGAAAGCTACGGGCTTAAGAATCCGGCATATACCGTGAAAATCACATCCCCGGACGGTGGCAGACAGACTATTTATATAGGTAAAAGCTATGACAGCGAATACTATGTAAAGGATGCAGAAAATGATACGGTATATACATGCAGCATTTCCTGTATGGATGATATCAAGGCGGATGAGATAGTGCATTTTGCCAGGATAGACAGTGTCAATACAGTCTGGGACAGCAAATATTACAGTTTCAGCCTTGCAAGTAAGGACGGCAGCAGCCTTGTACTTAATAAGGACAGAAGCGTGGATGTATATTCGGAAGATGAGACAGATGAGAATGGTGATAAAGTTCCAAATGTTGTGTGGAATGCATCCGTAAACGGAGGCGAAGCATATGAAGTCACGGATACGACAGATTTATCATCTGTGCGTAATGCACTTGACATAACATATGACGGATGTCTTGAATATAAATCTGATGATAAAACGCTTGCCGCATATGGTCTGGATGACCCGACGTGCACTATTAAGATAGGGTACACAGATGAGAATGATAAAGATTCCGTCATTACATTAACAATAGGAACACTTGATTCGGATAATAAAACATACAGCGTCAAGTCAGACAAATCAGATGCAATATACTATATTACAAGCAGTAAGGCAGACGCGATCAAGAACTGTTTTTCGTATGATTTTAAATCCGATGAGACAGAAACAGATGCGGATACGACAGCAGAATAAAAAGTACTTGCATTTTATTTGAGAGTATGATATTATTTTACAGTCAATGATGATTTTACTAGGAGTGAGCTTTTCGGAGCTCACTCTTTTGTATGGAAGACAAATGCCATAGAAAGGATGTGACAGTGTGGCAAAGCGTGACGATTACGAAGCCATGGCAGAGAAGCTTATTATGCCGATAATCGAATCCAACGGATACGAGCTTGTGGATATTGAATATGTCAAAGAAGGTCAGAATAATTACCTCAGGGCATATATTGACAAGCCTGGCGGAATTACCGTGGATGATTGTGAAGTGGTAAGCAGAGCATTCAGCGACAAGCTGGATGAGAAGGATTTTATTGCAGAGTCCTATATATTGGAGGTAAGCTCCCCGGGACTTGGCAGACCGTTCAGGAAAGACAAGGATTTCGAACGCAATATCGGTGAAGAAGTTGAACTTAAATTATATAAGCCGGTTGAGCATAAGAAAGATTATGTCGGACTTCTGAACGCATATGATAAGGACACGGTCACTATCGGACTGGAAGATGGCAGTGAGAAGGTTTTTGAGAGGCGTGATATCGCCGTTATAAGACAGACTGTATATTTTTAGATAATTAGGAGGATAAATGAAAAAATGAACAGTGATTTAATGGAAGCACTCAGTGCTCTGGAAAAAGAAAAGAAAATCAGCAAAGACACCTTAATCGAGGCAATAGAAAATTCACTTCTTACGGCCTGCAAGAACCATTACGGTAAAGCGGACAATTTTATTGCCAAAGTTGATCCGGATACAGGAGATTTCTCAGTGGTTGCGGCTAAAGAAGTTGTTGAGAATGTAGAGGATGACGTTACGCAGATAAGTCTCGCAAAAGCAAAAGAGATTAATTCCAAATACGACATCGGAGATACCGTAAACATTGATGTCAAGTCGGCAGAACTCGGAAGAATCGCAATCCAGATTGCCAAGAATGTAATTCTTCAGAAAATCCGCGAGGAAGAGCGCAGGGTTCTTTATGATGATTATTACAGCAAAGAAAAAGATGTTATGACCGGTGTGGTACAAAGATATGCCGGACGTAATCTTATAATTAATCTCGGAAGAGCGGATGCCGTTCTTAATGAGAGTGAAATGGTCAAGGGCGAGCATTACAAACCTAACGACAGAATTAAGGTATACGTTGTAGAGGTTAAGGATGATAAGAAAGGACCGCGTATCCTTGTTTCAAGAACACATCCGGAACTGGTTAAGAGACTTTTTGAAGAAGAAGTTACAGAAGTGCGTGATGGCACAGTTGAGATTAAGAATGTTGCAAGAGAAGCCGGCTCAAGAACCAAGATGTCAGTCTGGTCCAAGGATCCTAACGTTGATGCGGTAGGTGCATGTGTCGGAGTTAACGGAGCCAGAGTTAATGCAGTAGTAGATGAACTCGGCGGAGAGAAAATAGATATTATCAACTGGAGCGAGAATCCGGCCAATCTTATTGAAAATGCCCTCAGCCCGGCGAAGGTTGTATCGGTAGTTGCTGATGATGAAGAGAAAACAGCGCAGGTTATAGTACCGGATTACCAGCTTTCACTTGCAATCGGACGTGAAGGACAGAACGCAAGACTTGCAGCCAAACTTACAGGATTTAAGATCGATATCAAGAGTGAAACACAGGCCAAAGAGCTTGGATTACTTGATATGTATTATCCGGAAGCTGAATATGATGAGGAATATTCAGATGAATATCCGGATGAGCAGTAAAAGGTAATATTATGGCAGCAGAAAGAAAAATACCGCTCAGACAGTGTGTGGGATGCGGTGAAGATAAAGAAAAAAAAGCAATGCTGCGTGTTATAAAGACAAGTGAAGGTGAAATACTTCTTGATGATACAGGCAAGAAAAACGGCAGAGGTGCATATATCTGTAAGACAATGCAATGTCTTGAAAAAGCAGTTAAGAATAAAGGCCTTGAGCGTTCGTTAAAAGTCCGTATCCCGCAGGAAGTATATGATGAGCTTAAGAAGGAGATGGCTGATTATGAAAAATGATAACGTTCTTTCCATGCTCGGACTTGCCAAACGTGGCGGAAATATTGTCAGCGGCGAATTCTCGGTAGAGAATGCGATAAGGGACGGAAGTGCGTACCTTGTTGTGATAGCGAAAGATGCCTCTGACAAGACCAAAAAGAAATTCAGTGATAAGTGCAGTTTCTATAATGTCCCGATAGCATTCTATGCTGACAAGGAGACACTCGGAAAGAGTATCGGATGTGAAATCCGTACATCGGCAGCGGTTACGGACGAGGGACTGGCGAAGTCGCTTATCGGCAAATTAGATTTATAAATTCCGGTTAATCGGAATGTGAATCCTTAAATATCAAGGAGGTTAGTTTTAACTAAATGAGAGTTTACGAATTATCAAAAGAAATAAATGTGCCCAACAAAGAACTTGTAGAGTACCTTTCAAAGAGCAACAGCGATATTAAAACACATTCAAGTTCTGTGTCTGATGCGGAAGCTGAAAGTGCAAGAAAGTATTTTGCAAAAGGCCGTAATACATCAGAGACCAAAGAACAGGCACCTAAAACAGAGCCTAAGACAGAGACACCTAAGACGGAGACACCTAAGACGGAGACACCTAAGACAGAAACGGCAGCCGGAGCGGACGCATCTAAAGATGCAGCACCGAAGAAAAAGATTTTTGCTTCATATAATCCGCAGAACAGCGGACGCAAGGAAGTAAGAGACCAGAGAAGAACAGGCGACAGAAGAGATGGAAGACCTGGCGACAGAAGGGACAACAAAGTGCGCCCGGACGGAAGACCGGTAGAGAGAATCCGCCCAAGAGACAACGCTAAGCCTGGAGAACGTCCAAGCGACAGAGTGCGCCCGGATGGAACAATGGTAGACAGAAAGCCGAGACCGGATGCCAGACCGGCGGAGAGACGTCAGGATGGAAGACCTGATGACAACAGACGTCAGGATGGAAGACCTGATGACAACAGACGTCAGGACGGAAGACCGGGAGATAACAGACGCCAGGATGGAAAATCTGGAGATAACAGACGTCAGGACGGAAGATTTGCAGACAGACGCCAGGATGGAAGAAACCAGGACAGAAATGCAGCACCGGATAACAGAAGAACCGGTGGCAATGACAGAAATAATTTCCGCAAGGATGACAGAAACAGCGGATTTGACGGCGGAGAAGCTATCAAGGAAAGAGAAGCTAAAGAGCAGAGAAACCGTGACAGGGAAAACCGTAAGAGAGATAACAGCAGCTACGATAAGACCGAGAGAATGGAGAACACCAAGGCTCTCGAGAAGAATATGAATAAAGTTAAACAGCAGCAGAAAAAAGCGGAAGAGGAGACAATCAGAACCCTTACGCTTCCGGATACGCTTACTGTTAAAGAACTTGCTGATATGATGAAGATAGCACCTGCAGCACTTGTTAAGAAACTTTTCCTGCAGGGAACGGTTGTGACGATCAATCAGGAAATCGATTTCGATACAGCTGAAGAAATTGCATTGGAATACAACTGTATCTGTGAACATGAGGTTAAAGTCGATGTTATCGAGGAACTTCTTAAGGAAGAGGAAGACGATCCGTCAACTCTTGTTCCGAGACCGCCTGTTGTCTGCGTTATGGGACACGTTGACCATGGTAAAACATCACTTCTTGATGCCATCCGTTCGACACATGTAACATCAAGAGAGGCCGGAGGTATCACACAGCACATCGGTGCTTATACGGTAGAGGCACACGGACAGCAGATAACATTCCTTGATACACCGGGACACGAGGCATTTACGGCCATGAGAATGCGTGGTGCCAAGTCAACAGATATCGCCATTCTTGTAGTTGCAGCCGATGATGGTGTAATGCCACAGACTGTCGAAGCTATTAACCATGCAAAGGCAGCCGGAATTGAAATAGTAGTTGCAATCAACAAAATTGATAAGCCTAGTGCCAATATAGAAAGAGTAAAGCAGGAACTTGTGGAATACGAACTTATACCTGAAGACTGGGGCGGTTCCACTATTTTCTGTCCGGTATCGGCACATACTGGAGAAGGTATCGACAATCTCCTTGATATGCTTTTGCTTACGGCAGAAATCCTTGAACTTAAAGCTAATCCTAACAGAAGAGCCAGAGGACTTGTTCTTGAGGGAAGACTTGATAAAGGTAAAGGACCTGTTGCAACAATGCTTGTACAGAAGGGAACACTTCATGTCGGTGACCATATTGCGGTTGGTTCATGTCATGGCAAGATAAGAGCAATGGTTGACGATAAGGGAAAAAGAATACAGCAGGCGGGTCCGTCAATTCCGGTAGAGATACTCGGTCTTAATGATGTGCCTAATGCCGGTGATGTATTTGTATCTCCGGAGACAGAGAAGGAAGCAAGAAGCTTTGCCGAGACATTTATCAGGGAAGGAAGAGAGAAACTTCTCGAAGAGACGAAGTCCAAAATGTCGCTTGATGATCTGTTCTCGCAGATTCAGGCAGGTAATCTTAAGGAACTTCATATTATTGTTAAGGCCGATGTACAGGGTTCGGTTGAAGCAGTAAAGCAGAGCCTTATGAAATTATCCAATGATGAAGTTGTCGTCAAAGTTATTCATGCGGGTGTCGGCGCGATTAATGAATCAGATGTTATACTTGCATCAGCATCGAATGCAATTATAATCGGATTTAACGTCCGTCCTGATAATCAGGCTAAAGCAGTTGCCGATGCGGAGAATGTTGACCTGAGATTATACAGAGTAATTTATCAGGCTATAGAGGATGTCGAAGCTGCCATGAAGGGAATGCTTGATCCTAAGTATGAGGAGAAAGTAATCGGACACGCAGAAGTACGCCAGACATACAAAGCATCAGATGTAGGAACAATTGCCGGTTCTTATGTACTTGACGGAGTTCTTACAAGAGGATGTTCTGTAAGACTTATGAGAGGCGATGACATGATTTATGATGGACCTCTCGCCTCACTTAAGAGATTCAAGGATGACGCCAAGGAAGTCAAAGAAGGATATGAATGCGGATGTGTTCTTGAAAAATTCAATGACATCATGGAAGGCGATATACTTGAAGCTTATACTATGGTTGAAATACCGCGTTAGGAGGTTAAGCCATGCGTAAAAACAGCATCAAACTTACCAGAATAAATAATGAAGTCATGCGCGAATTAAGCAATATAATCCGCGCCGAAATAAAGGATCCGAGAATTAATCCGATGACTTCCGTGGTTGCCACGGAAGTTTCACCGGACCTTAAGATATGCAAGGCATATATAAGTGTTCTCGGAGATGAACAGTCACAGAAAGATACAATTACCGGTTTGAGAAGTGCGGAAGGATATATAAGGAATCTTCTTGCCAAGACCGTTAATCTCAGAAATACACCTCAGATTATTTTTGTGCTTGACCAGTCAATAGAATACGGTGTTAATATGTCCAGACTTATTGATGAGGTAAGTGCCAAAGATGAGGGCAGGGAGGAATAATGGTATCTGTTGAAGAAGAGATTTTAAGTGCTGCAAGCATAGGAATTACAGGGCATATAAGGCCTGATGGGGACTGTGTCGGCTCGACTCTGGGTCTTTACAATTATATCAGGGAGAATATGCCGGACAAGACTGTTGATATATATCTTGATCCGATTGAAAAAAACTTTAAGTTCCTGTCGGGTGCTTCGGATATAAGGCATTCGGCAAATAAAAATATCAAATACGATGTTTTTATCATACTGGACTGCGGCGACCTCGGACGTGTTGCGGAATTTACACTTGACTATATACGCAATGCTTCTAAGACGATATGTATCGATCATCATATGTCCACAAAAGGTATTGCTGATGTCAACCATATATGTCCGCAGATAAGCTCTGCAAGCGAAGTGCTTTTTGAATTGCTCGATGAAAATCATATTTCAAAAAATACGGCAGAATGTCTGTATACGGGCATGGTTCATGATACAGGTGTTTTTAAATACCAGTCGACGACAAGCAGGACAATGCAGATTGCAGGCAAGCTTATGGACAAAGGAATTGATTTTACAAGTATTATTGATGATACGTTTTTCAGAAAAAGCTATAAGCAGAATCTCCTGCTTGGAAAAGCATTGCTTGATTCGGAGAGACTTTTAGACGGCAGGCTTATATATTCCTATGTATCAGCGGATACATTGAAGGAGTATGATGTTATCGGCCGCGATACGGGAGGAATTATTGATGAACTCAGATTTACTGAGGGAGTCGAAGTTGCTGTATTTATGTACGAACTTCCGGACGGAAAGATAAAGACAAGCCTGCGCTCCGTGCATGATGTTGATGTCAACAGCATTGCGGGAGAATTTGGCGGCGGCGGACATATAAGAGCTGCCGGATTCACAACGACACTGGATAAGAATGCGATTATTACCAAACTGGAGGAGCTCGTAAGAGCAGGACTTTGATAATGTATAACGGCATAATCAATATTTACAAAGAGAAAGGGTACACGTCACATGATGTTGTAGCCAGGTTAAGAGGAATATTGAAACAGAAGAAAATCGGACACACAGGAACACTTGACCCGGATGCAACGGGCGTACTTCCTGTGTGCCTTGGCAATGGAACCAGATTATGTGATATGTTAACGGACAGAACCAAGGAATATAAAGTTACAATGCTCTTGGGAGTTACCACTGATACTGAAGATATATCCGGTACGGTATTGACAGAGAAGGAAGTCACGGCGGATGCAGGTGCGATAACAGATGCGATCATGTCTTTTGTGGGAAGCTATGATCAGATTCCACCCATGTATTCGGCAATTAAAGTTAACGGACATAAACTTTATGAACTTGCGAGAAAAGGTGTTGAAGTAGAGCGTAAGCCACGCAATGTTGTCATAGATTACATTAAAATAGACACCGTAGGAACCGCAGAGTGTGTATTTACTGTCGGATGCAGCAAGGGAACTTATATCCGATCGCTTTGCAGGGACATAGGCACCAAACTGGGCTGCGGGGCATGCATGAAAGACCTTGTAAGAACCCGTTCGGGAATATGCCTTGCAGAGGATGCGCTCACGCTGGATGAAGTTGAACAGAGGAAGAACGCCGGAACATTGGAAAAGTGCATTAAACCTGTTGATTTTTTCTTCATGGATTATCCTGCAGCAGTGATTCCTGAAACATACTGGAAATACGTTAAAAACGGCAATATGTTCAAAGCGGATGAATGCAGTGCCGGCCGTCTTGAAACAGATGATGTATATAAGGTGAGAATATATTTTGACCGTAAGGAAAGAGAACCGCTTTTTACGGCTTTGTATGAGTATGACAGACATACCGGCATTTACAGACCGTATAAAATGTTTCTGAACGGAGAGTGAATTAATGATTTGCATTGAAAACAAAGATTTTGTACTTGATGAGCACACGGTTGTGACGCTGGGCAAATTTGACGGAATACACAAAGGACACAGAAAACTCATTCATAAAGCGCTGGAGATTTCCCACAAGACGGGAATGAAAAGCGCAGTTTTTACCTTCAAGGTAACAGAGAAAAATAAATTTCCGTATATGGAAAGCGAGAAAATAACCACACCGGGTGAAAGAAAAGCTATTCTTGAGGAACTCGGAGTCGATATTCTGGTTGAGTACCCTTTTGATACGGAAGTTGCGGACACAGAACCTGTTGATTTTCTTACAGATGTCATGAAAAACAAAATGAAAGCCGCATATATTGTAGTTGGTGAAGACTGGACATTTGGCAAGGGCGGACGAGGAAATGCGCAGACATTAAGGTCAAACTGTGACAAACTCGGGTTTGAACCGGTAATTCTCAAAAAAGAGACATATGATGGCCGGAAAATCGGCAGCAGCTGGGTCCGCGAAGAAATTGCGGCAGGACATATGGAAACGGTTAACATTCTTCTGGATTACCCGTACAGCATAACGGGAGTTGTCGTACACGGCAACAGAATAGGACGCACAATAGGATTTCCGACAGCAAATATATTGCCGGGTGATGATAAAATTCTTCCGCCGTTCGGCGTATATGCGTCCAAAACATTAATAGATGGCAAAGAATATTACGGAATCAGTAATATTGGTGTCAAACCGACAATCTCCGATAACAATGCGGTCAATGTCGAAACCAACCTTATCGGATATGACGGCGATCTCTACGGCAGAAGCATTAAAGTGGAACTGATACATTTCCGGCGGCCTGAAATGAAATTTGAATCGGTCGACGCACTTAAGAACCAGCTTGTAAGGGATATAGAATTTTCAAAAACATATTTTATGATATAAAGAGCGAAAGAAAATCTTGATTTATATCCGATAATATGTTAATATCGTAAAGTATTAATGCTTAACCGATACTCAGATACAGGACACTCCGACCTGGTTCTTAGTATGCGGTGATTATAATTAAGGAGGAATATCACAGATGATATCTAAAGAAAAAAAGACTCAGATTATCGCCGAGTACGGCAGAAAAGAAGGAGATACAGGTTCACCAGAAGTACAGGTAGCCCTTCTTACAGAGAGAATCAAGGAGCTCACAGAACATCTTAAAGTTAACCAGAAAGACCATCATTCAAGAAGAGGTCTTCTTAAAATGGTTGGTAAGAGAAGAGCATTACTTGAGTACCTCAAGAAGAATGATGTTGAAGGATATCGTGAATTGATTGCCCGTCTGGGAATCAGAAAATAGTTTATGGTATGGGCGGAGTTTTCCGCCCATTTTTACCGTGCAAAAGACGGATGGCAGGATGTGCGAGACCACTGACAAATGTACAGACAGCTGTGGATTTGTCAGTTGTTTCGATGTCTTGCCGCCGCACTATAACAAATATGCCGCAAAGGCAGAACAGGAGATACTATGTATAAAAGTTTTAGTATGGAACTTGCCGGAAGAACACTTACGGTAGACATCGACAGAGTTGCAAAGCAGGCTAACGGCGCTGCATTTATGCACTATGGCGATACTGTTGTACTTTCAACCGCAACAGCATCGGAGAAACCAAGGGACGGAATCGATTTCTTCCCACTCAGCGTTGAATATGAAGAAAAATTATATGCCGTAGGTAAAATACCGGGAGGATTTAATAAGAGAGAGGGAAAGGCTTCAGAGAATGCCATTCTTACATCGCGTGTTATCGACAGACCTATGAGACCTCTTTTCCCTAAGGATTACCGTAATGATGTAACACTCAACAACCTTGTTATGTCAGTTGATCCGGAGTGTAGCCCTGAGCTTACGGCAATGCTTGGCTCAGCTATCGCAGTTGCCATATCAGATATCCCGTTTGACGGACCTTGCGCAACAACACAGGTAGGACTTATTGACGGAGAATTCGTAATCAATCCTAACGGTGCACAGACAGCTGTTTCTGATCTCAAGCTTACTGTTGCATCAACAAGAGAGAAAGTTATCATGATTGAAGCAGGTGCCAATGAAGTACCTGAAGCCAAGATGATCGAAGCAATATACAAGGCTCATGAAGTTAACCAGCAGGTTATCGCTTTTATTGACAAGATTGTCGCTGAATGCGGTAAACCGAAACATGAATATACAAGCTGTGCAATTCCTGAAGGCTTGTTTGATGCGATTAAAGAAATTGTACCTCCTGCAGAGATGGAAGAGGTAATGTTTGCTCCTGAAAAGCAGGTTCGTGAAGAGAGAATCCGTAACCTTAAGGATTATCTTGCAGAGAATTTTGCAGAGAAAGAAGAATGGCTTCCGCTTATTGATGAAGCTGTATATCAGTATGAGAAGAAAACAGTTCGTAAGATGATTCTTAAAGATCACAGAAGACCTGACGGACGTGAGATCACACAGATACGTCCGCTTGCGGCTGAAGTAGATATAATTCCAAGAGTCCATGGTTCGGCAATGTTTACACGTGGACAGACACAGATCTGCAACGTATGTACTCTTGCACCTCTTTCAGATGCGCAGAAAATTGACGGACTTAATGAGCAGGAAACATCCAAGAGATATATGCACCATTATAATTTCCCGGCTTATTCGGTTGGAGAGACCAAGGTTTCAAGAGGACCTGGACGTCGTGAAATCGGACATGGCGCACTTGCTGAGAGAGCTCTTTTGCCTGTGCTTCCGTCAGAAGAGGAGTTCCCATATGCAATAAGAACCGTATCAGAGACATTTGAATCCAACGGTTCAACATCAATGGCTTCTACATGTGCATCATGCATGTCACTTATGGCAGCAGGTGTACCTATTAAGAAGATGGTTGCCGGTATTTCATGCGGACTTGTAACAGGTGAGACAGATGATGATTATGTTCTTCTCACGGATATCCAGGGTCTTGAAGATTTCTTCGGAGATATGGACTTTAAGGTAACAGGTACCGATGCAGGTATAACGGCAATCCAGATGGATATCAAGATTCACGGACTTACAAGACCTATCGTAGAAGGTGCCATAGCAAGATGCCGTGAGGCAAGAATGTACATTATGGAGAACTGCATGAAGAAAGCCATTGCGGAACCTCGTAAAGAAGTTGGCGCATATGCACCTAAGATTGTACAGATTCAGATTGACCCTGCTAAGATCGGTGATGTTGTCGGACAGAGAGGTAAGACGATTAATGCCATTATCGAGGAAACGGGCGTTAAGATTGATATAACAGATGACGGAGCAGTTTCGGTATGCGGAACAGACAAGGCTGCTATGGATAAGGCAATCAAGTATATCCAGACAATCGTAACCGATTATGAGGAAGGTCTTGTACTTGAAGGTAAAGTCATAAGCATCAAGGAATTCGGCGCATTTATCGAGTTTGCACCGGGCAAAGAGGGAATGGTTCACATTTCCAAGATTTGCAAGGAAAGAATAGATCATGTTGAAGATGTCCTTACACTTGGCGATAAGGTTAAGTGCGTATGTCTTGGCAAAGACAAGATGGGAAGATACAGCTTCAGCATCAAAGACGTTAAAGAAGACTAATGGAGGTGTCGTATGTCAGGACATTCAAAATTTGCCAACATCAAACATAAAAAAGAGAAAAATGATGCAGCAAAAGGTAAGGTTTTTACCAGATTAGGTAAGGAGCTTATGGTTGCGGTTAAAGAGGGCGGTCCGGATCCTAACAATAACAGTAAGTTAAGAGATGTTATAGCAAAGGCTAAATCAAACAATATGCCTAATGATACGATCGACAGAAGTATCAAGAAGGCTGCCGGAGATGCCAATGCAGCAAATTTCACTGCAATCACATATGAAGGATACGGTCCTAACGGAACTGCGATCATCGTTGAGACACTTACTGATAATAAGAACAGAACTGCGTCTAACGTAAGAAATGCATTCACAAAGGGCAATGGAAATGTAGGTACGCCGGGATGTGTATCATTTATGTTTGACAAGAAAGGCCAGATCCTTATCAACAAGGAAGATTGTAAGATGGATGCTGATGAGCTTATGATGCTTGCACTTGATGCGGGTGCAGAAGACGTCAATGACGAGGATGAGGATGAAATTGAAATCATCACAGCTCCGGATGACTGTGGCACCGTAAGAGAAGCTCTTGAAGCAGCAGGACTTGAGCTTGCACAGGCTGAAGTTACAATGATTCCGCAGACATGGGTTGAACTTACTTCGGAGAACGATATTAAGCAGATGAACAGAATTCTGGATCTGCTTGATGATGATGACGATGTTCAGGCTGTATATCACAACTGGGATATGCCTGATGATGACGAAGAGGATTAAATCATATTGAATTATGAGAATCGAAGAATTTAAAATGGAACGGGAGAATCTCGTAAAACCGGGAGATACCGTTAAGATAACAGAGGGAGTGCTTCCGTCGAGCTGGTATTATACCATTGTCCCGGCGGTGGCAATGTCCCGCAATTACAAATTCGCCGAACGCATTAAGTCTGTTGAGGGTAAAGTTCTTGAAATAGAGACGACCGAACGTGGTAATTATGTTAAGGTGGAATTTGATGAAGAATCGGTTTGAATAAAATAATACATCCTGATTTAACTGGGGCATGGAAAACGGTATGTTTTTTAGTGCCCCTTTATAAATAAGGAGTAAATCCCGTCCGCGTGGATACGGGTACGTTGATTGAGATATTCATGAGAGTGTCCGCAATATGCCGTGTTATTTCATCAAGCCGGCAGTTTATGCTGCCAAACGGCATAATTCCCGGCTCCGTACATAAATCACAACCGCATCCGGTTATTCGGACATCCGGCATTGCAAGGGCGTTTGATGCCCCGAGTGCAAGCATATCGTTGGAACAGAATATGGCATCCGGTATTTTGTCCTGTTCTTTTAGCGATTTAATATAGTTATAAGAATCTGCGGTTCCGCCGGGGCACAGATGCATACATTCGACTGACGGTTCGATTCCAGCACCTGCGCAGGCAAGTTTGAAACCGTCAAGCATCTCAAGACAGAATTCCGACATTGACGAGAAGAGAAAAGCCGGAAAAACAGCACCTGATTTAAGCGTATTACTGACAAGTGTCATAAAAGTATCTTTGATGTCGCAGATGATATTGATGACTCCGGGCGTGTCTTTATATGAATTTATCATTATGACCGAAGGCAATGAGCCGCTTTTGAATCCGGCCAATGTATCCGCGGCAGAAGAGGGAAGGCATGTGTTATCACAGACAATAGCATAAACATGCTTTGAGCACATGAAATCGACAGCAGGCTTAAGATCATTCTGGCTGCCGTCGGACACCCACAGATACGGTGTTATGTTACGATTGTTCAAAACACTTACAAGGGTATTTATCATATTGAAACCATTACGTTGAACAGAGCCGGAATATATAATCCCGACACTTTGTGATGACTGGCGCTTCTGCCGGCTGTATCCGGTAAGACGGATGGCGTCCATAACCTTCCGGCGTGTGGATTCGCTTACCTTTGGACTGTTGTTGAGTACACGGGATACGGTTGCAATTGATACACCCGTCATATCAGAAATATCATAAATATTCATTTGCGGCCTCCTTTATGCCGCTATTATATAATAAATACAAAAAATGCTCAAGAAAAATCATAAACAGGTATAATTTTTTGACGGACAAGTTCCGATACATAAGATAAAGCTGTAATTATGTCTTTTTGGAGGATAATATGAAATTCAGAAAATTCCTTAGAAATCATTGGAAGGCAGTAGCTGCTGTTTTCGCAATAATAGTTGCGACTACAATAGGAGTGGTTATGGTAAGGGCCGCAACGGTTATTTTATCCGTTGATACGCCGGCCATTAATTTTAAATCAGATTCAGAGGCGGTTACTGTAAATGCTACGGTCAGTATTTTGAATGCTTCGGCGACGAACGGTACTTTTACGTGGAGTTCAGCCGATAATCTCGTGGCAAGTGTCAGCAATATCGAGGGCGTAGGAACGGTTAAGGCTGTTGCAGCAGGCAAGACCAAGCTTACGGTAGGATATCTGCTGGATGAAGATTATGTATATAAAGAGATACCGGTGATGGTACCGCTTACGGTGGCTTATGATTCTGTTGCGGGAATCATGCAGCCGGGTAATGACGGCAATGTTACATGTAACGCTGCCACATCCAAATACGTTGAATGGTCGTCATCAAACAGTAATATTGCCACGGTAACGGGTAATGGCAATGCAGCCACAATTAAGGCTATAAGTGGTGGCACGGCTACAATCACTGCTGCGATACCTGCGGACGGACTTCAATATTCATTTAATGTAACGGTTGGAGTTACCATTGCTGAAGATACCGTTGAAGTTGGCCAGGGACAGAGTGTTGCACTTACCACTAACAGTAATTCAGTTTCGGATGTATATTGGTGGTCTGCGGATGAGAATGTTGCTACTGTAAGCAACGGAGTTGTGTACGGTGTGTACGCAGGATCTACTACGGTATATGCCAGCTGCCTTGATCATAATCCCAATAATAATGCCGGCGATTCGGTAACGGTAAAAGTACCGTATGTTGTCAATACACCGGAGACGACAGTTCTCGTCGGTGACAAGATTGCGATTTCAACAACAGCCAATCCATCAGAGGTTAATTATGCATCAAGCAATAATAATATAGTTTCGTATGACTCCAAGACAGGAATGTTTACGGCAAACAGCACCGGAACGGCAGATGTGACGGTGACATGGAACGGGCATGTTGAGACAATAACAATTACCGTTATTGACGGATTTTCACTTTCCAATACATCAATGTCCCTTAACATCGGAACAAAGGGAAGCGTTACAGCTATGGTTTCGAACACTGAGCAGCCGGTTCACTGGAAATTATCGGACAGTGACATGGCGTTGCTTGAAATTTCGGAAGACGGTCTTACAGCAACGGTAACAGCACTTAAGACCGGAGACAACGGATATGTAACACTTATAGCAACGCAGGAGATTGACGGTATTGTCAAGACTGCAGAATGTAAAGTTTATATACTTAATCCTGTAAATAATCTCACACTTATGTACAATGGTAAAGAGATTAAGGACATGATTTCCCTCCAGAAAGGGGCGGAATTATATATTACGGCGTATCTTAACTTCGGAGAGACGGTTGTTCCGGATAATACCAAGCTCAGCTGGGTATCCTCCGATCCGTCAATCATATCGGTTGTACCATATACCAGTGAAGGCCAGCAGCAGCTTGGACTTGTAACTGGTCTTAACGGCGGCAAGGCTACGATAACTGTAGTTTCGGAAGACGGATTATATATCGCAACGGCGGATTTTTATGTAACTGAAGGAGTAACAAGCATAACTCTTGATAACACAAGCGTTACGGCACAGATGGCATTGCAGAAGTTCCAGCTTACAGCCACAGTCCTTCCGGCATCGGCCGGCGTTGATACATCCGTAACATGGGCATCCCTGGATCCTTCGGTCGTTACGGTTGACCAGAATGGTCTTGTAACATTTGTAGGACCTGGTGAGACATATGTAAGTGTAACTTCCAATGCGGACAGTTCCAAAGTGGCATATTGTAAATTCCATATAACGCAGCAGGTTGAAGGAATTAAGATGGATTACGACAGGCTTACGCTTAATGTAGGCGAGCAGTCGAGACTTACAGCTTTGATTACTCCGGATAATGCAACCAATAAGAATGTTAAATGGTCATCATCCAATGAAGCTGTTGTGACCGTTGATTCAACAGGTATGCTCACTGCTGTGGGAAGCGGCAGTGCCACAATAATCGTCCAGACAGAGGATGGCGGATATATTGATATGACTAATGTTACGGTTCTTCAGCCTGTTACATCAATCAATCTTTCCGAAACTGAATTATCGGTCAAGAAAGGAACGGTACTCTGGCTCAGTGCGGAGGTACTTCCTGATACGGCTGACAATAAGAAGGTAACATGGAGTTCATCTGATACATCGCTTGCAACGGTTGACCAGACCGGTAAAGTTACCACACTTGCTGTAGGTACGGTAACGATTTCATGTGTAAGTGAAGATAACGGAACGGTTGCATACTGCATTATAGAGATAACGGAACCGGTAACGGGACTCACACTTAATACATATTATCAGGAAATGGTAACCGGAACAAAGTTTGTAATAGTTCCTACGGTACTTCCTAATGATGCACCTGATAAATCGGTAACATTTATGTCGAGTGACCCGACGATAGCGACTGTTGATGAGAACGGTGTTGTGTCGGCACTTGTCGGAGGCGAATGTCAGATAGTCGTTACGACTAACGAGAGCGGACTCAAGGCTACATGTACAATTAAAGTTAAAGAGTATGTAGAGAGCATTAAGATTTCAGGTAACCCGAAGAATCTTAACGTGAATAATTCAGTAAATCTTAAAGTGACAGTTGGTAAAGAGACTGCTTCCAATAAAGCTGTTGTATGGCGAAGCAGCAATACGTCGATTGCGACCGTGGATCAGAGCGGTAAGGTTACAGGCGTTAAGCCGGGTAATGTTGTTATAACTGCGACAGCGGCTGATGGTGGCGGAGTAAGCGATTCGGTTGTAATAAGAGTCATTAATCCTGTTACATCGATATCATTAAGCAAGTCAAAGATTACTGTATATGTAGGAGATACATATAACTTACAGGCAACAATAACACCGCCTAATGCATCTATCAAGAATCTTGTCTGGACATCGGATGACGAGAGCGTGGCAAAGGTATATTCCGACGGTGATGTAGTGGGTGTAACTCCAGGAAGAACTGTGGTACATGCTACATCGACAGATGGCAATGAAGTTGTTGCCAACTGTACGGTTATTGTTAAGGAAATAATAAAGGCATCTTCGATTTCGGTTAATTCATCGGAAATCACGATGTTAAAGGGCAAGACAAGACAGCTTACTGCAAGGTTATATCCGACCAATACAAATGAACATGTTAAATGGGTATCCTCAGATACATCTATTGTGACGGTTGATGCAAATGGCAATATCATTACGGTTGGGGCCGGAACATGTGAAGTTACGGCATACAGTTCATCCGGAACCGTTCAGGATACATGTATAATACATTCAATGGCAATGCATTATACGGATATCAAGATAGAACAATATGATACATTTAACCTGTATGTGGATGGTGCTCCGTCAACAGTATCGTGGAGAACATCGAATCCAAGAATTGCTACAATAGACGGTAACGGACTGGTAACAGGACGTATGCCGGGTAAATGTGTGATAAGCGGAACGGTCGATGGTAAGACAGTTACATGTTATGTCAAAGTAATGGCTGTGGATCCGGGCAAGTTCATTAACAGGAAAAAATAATATAAGAATAACGAAAGGCATTGCGGCTGATTGACCACAATGCCTTTTTCGATTCCGAGAACAAAAACGAAGCACCAAAGAATTAACTTTGGTGCTTCCAGCTTTTAAATATGAGGGGGGAGATAGAAAGTTATACTTCACTATCCACTTATTAATCTAGTATACGAATGTGACGGCTGTGTGAAAAAACGAAAAAAGATTTAACATTTTTGTAACAATTTCATCCTGAGTGTATTTCGTAACAAAAACTTAATATTTGCATTTGTTGATTTTGAATGATGAATGTGGTATAGTGTGAGTGTATGCAAAATAAGGAGAGGTTACTATGAGAGATGATTTTGATTTAGAAGAGGAACTTGCCAAATCAATAGCAAGTATTGTGGATGAAGAGACAGCTGATGCACATGCATATGTTAATAAGAACACATCTGAAACAGATGATATACCGGATGAAGAAGAGAAGATATATGATGATCCGGATGATGATTCCGATAAGCCGGATAAGAAGAAGATCATTATTATCGTAGCATCTGTTGTAGCAGCGGTTCTTATAATAGGAATAACGGCATTTCTTGTGGTCAGGGCTGCTTTTAATAAGAGCAAAGATAATTACGGATATTATAATGAACTTGGATATAAGGCCTATGATGATAAAGATTACGATACCGCTATATCTGATTTTGAGAAAGCACTTACCTATGATGAAGGCAAGGGCGACAGTGATACCAATATCAATATGATGCTTTACCTGTTTGAATGTTATAAGAATACTTCCCAGGATGATAAGGCAGAAGAGATATTGCTTGATGTGATTGACCGTGACAGTGATAACAAGAATGCATATTATAATCTGATGTCAGTTTATCTGAATGGTAAAGATTATACCAAGCTCGGCGACCTGTATGAAAAGGCAGCTGCCACTGAAGATGATGATATTATTGCATTGTTTAAGAAATATGTGCCTCAGGATCCAGTGGCGACACCGGATGAAGGCAGTTACAGCGACGATCAGAAGGTATTCCTTTCAGCTGATAACGGATGTAAGATATATTACACAATAGACGGCTCAGATCCTAAGGACAATGCACAGGTTTTTTCTAACAGAATAGAACTTAAAGAGGGCCAGACCACTGTTAAATTCTATGCGGTTAACGATTACGGAATTAAGAGCGATGTTATAACCAAGACCTATAATATACAGTATTCAGGACCGGCGACACCTGAAATAACACCGTCAGACACGACAATTTCACAGTCGTCCAAAGTAATGGTTACGGTTACCGGAATTGCGTCAGGCAGTAAGGCATATTATACACTTGACGGAACGGCACCTACTACAGACAGCACAGAGTACAGCAAGCCTTTTGAACTTCCGGCAGGAACTACGGTTGTTACCGTGATGGTTGTTGACGGACATGGAAAGAGCACCATGGCATCCAAGACATATAAGGTAACGTATGAATCCAAATATACTCAGACAGAGGCAGAGGATTTCATATGGAGTGCATTGATAGACAAGAAAATTGTCAATAAGAAACATATTGACAAAGATGATAATGAATGTTCAATGGATTATTATTCATTAAAGACAGTCGATGATAAACAGATATATATGTTCTATTACAACATTGGACATGATGCACAGGATTATTGGTACGGTGCTGATGCCAATACCGGAGATGTATATAAGGTAACAGGCTCAAAGGGAAGTTATAAACTTTCATCAGTTAAATAATACAATCATAGCGTGGGACTTTTATCGGTTTCACGCTATTTTTTTACAATTTTCCAGTATATTTGTATTGCATTACTTGATTCTATTGTATAAAATGGTAATTAGATAAATATAGGAGGTGCTTTATGTATAAGATACTTAAGGCTGAGTTTCTGGCCAGCAATATTTTCCTTATGGAAATAGAAGCTCCGCGTGTGGCTAAATCATGCGAGCCGGGCCAGTTTATTATTGCTAAGATTGACGAGAATGGTGAGCGTATTCCACTTACGATTTCAGACTATGACAGAGAAAGAGGAATGGTTCAGATAGTTGTTCAGGTTATCGGAGCATCCACTAAGAAGATGTCAGAGCTTAAGACAGGAGATTATCTTGAAGATTTCGTAGGACCGCTTGGATGTCCTTCCGATCTTGTTACAGACGATATTGAAGACGTTAAGAAAAAAAAGATTCTTTTTGTTGCGGGCGGTCTTGGAACTGCTCCGGTTTACCCGCAGGTTAAATGGCTCCATGAACACGGTATTGCCGCTGATGTTATTGTTGGTGCCAAGACAAAGGATCTTGTTATTCTTGAGAAGGAGATGCAGGAAGTTGCCGGCAATCTCTATATAACAACAGATGACGGAAGTTACGGCAGAGGCGGAATGGTTACAGATACGATTAAATATCTCGTAAACGATCTTGGTAAAGAGTATGACCACTGTGTAGCTATAGGACCGATGATCATGATGAAGTTTGTATGCCTTCTTACCAAAGAACTCGGAATACATACGGTTGTCAGTGTCAACCCTATCATGGTTGACGGAACCGGTATGTGTGGAGCGTGCCGTGTGCAGGTTGGTAATGAAGTTAAGTTCGCGTGTGTTGACGGACCTGAATTTGACGGACATCTTGTTGATTTCGATCAGGCTATGAAGAGACAGCAGATGTATAAGACACAGGAAGGTCGCGCAATGCTGGCACTTACAGAGGGTGCAACTCACAAGAACGGCGGATGCGGCTGCGGAGGTGACAAATAATGGATGTTATGAAGAGAGTGCCTGTAAGAGAACAGGATCCGAAAGTAAGAGCAACCAATTTTGAAGAGGTTTGCCTTGGATATAATGAGAAAGAGGCTATGGAAGAGGCTTCCAGATGTCTTAATTGTAAGAATGCAATGTGTATGAAGGGATGTCCGGTATCTATCAATATTCCGGCATTTATACATGAAGTTAAGGAAGGTAATTTTGCTGAGGCTTATAAGATTATCAGCCAGTCATCAGCTCTTCCGGCTGTGTGCGGACGTGTATGTCCACAGGAATCACAGTGTGAAGGCAAATGTATCAGAGGAATCAAGGGTGAGCCTGTATCAATAGGTAAGCTTGAGCGATTTGTTGCCGACTGGGCAAGAGAGAACGGAATCACACCGGAACCGGCCAAAGAGAAGAAGAACAAGAAGGTTGCGGTAATCGGTTCAGGCCCGTCAGGACTTACATGCGCTGGAGACCTTGCCAAACTTGGTTATGATGTTACTATTTTTGAAGCATTACACAAGGCCGGCGGAGTTCTTGTATACGGAATTCCTGAGTTCCGTCTTCCGAAGGACAAGGTAGTTCAGGCAGAAGTTGAGAACGTTAAGAAGCTTGGCGTTAAAATAGAGACGAATGTTGTTGTAGGTAAGGCTGTCAAGATTGATGACCTTAAAGAAGAGGGCTTTGAAGCCGTATTTATCGGTTCGGGTGCAGGTCTTCCTAGATTTATGGGAATACCGGGAGAGAATGCCAACGGAGTATTTTCAGCTAACGAGTATCTCACAAGAAATAACCTCATGAAGGCTTTTGAGGATGGTTATGATACCCCGATTGCAGCAGGAACAAAGGTTGCTGTTGTCGGCGGCGGTAACGTTGCGATGGATGCTGCGAGAACGGCATTGAGACTCGGAGCTGAGGTTCATATCATTTACAGAAGAAGTGAGGAAGAACTTCCTGCCAGAGTTGAAGAGGTACATCACGCTAAGGAAGAAGGAATTATTTTTGATCTTCTTACCAATCCTACAGAGATTCTTGTCGATGACAAGGGCTGGGTTAAGGGAATTAAGTGCGTGAGAATGGAACTTGGCGAGCCTGATGCATCAGGCAGAAGAAGCCCTGTGGAAATTCCGGGTTCTGAATTTGAAATGGATCTTGACACAGTTATCATGTCTCTCGGAACATCGCCGAACCCGCTTATATCATCGACCACTAAGGGTCTTGAGATCAATAAGCGTAAGTGTATCGTTGCTGATGAGACAACCGGACAGACATCCAAGATTGGTGTATTTGCCGGTGGCGATGCCGTAACGGGAGCTGCTACGGTTATTCTTGCAATGGGAGCCGGAAAAGCTGCAGCAAAAGGTATTGATGAGTACTTAAGCGCTAAGAATTAATCAGCGCATTATTATCCGGCGTGCCGTAAGGCATGCCGGAATGAATTATATTATTGGTTGAGTGAGGATTACACAATTGATTTTGCTTGAGATGGAGATAGATGCAGCCACTATTCAGGTCAACGTATATCTGCTTATAGTTCTTGTCGGACTTATATTAGTGCTTGTAGGCTATTCATTATGGATGGGAAAGAGGAATACCCAGAAGTTAATTGATGAACATATTAATATTGATCCGATATCAGGGTACGGTAATTTTGCAAGGTTTGTTGATGATGCCGAAATAATGCTTAAATATAAGGACGTTAATTATGTTGTCGGTGTGATAGACATAAGTAATTTTAAAGCGATTAATGATTATTATGGACGTAACCAGGGTGATAGAATACTTAAATCTGTAGCGGACAGGATTCATGACATTATTATGCCGGATGGCATTTTTACAAGAATGTTTGCGGACAGATTTGTTTTTATGATTAATTTTCTTGATATTAACAGTCTTAAATACATTATTGAGACATATCTGGAAGATATTGAATTTGAAATCGAGGAACTTAGAGAAGTTATTAAAATAAATTGCAACTGTGGTATGTATATCATCGAGGATTATGGAGAAGATGTCAATATGATGATTGACAAGGCAGCAATAGCAAGTAAGCTTTCCAAGAAATCCATATCCAAGATGGTAACCATTCTGGATAATAATATCAATTATGATATTGCCAGAAAACAGAAACTTACATATAAGATGAGCAAGGCGCTGAACAATCATGAATTTGTTCCTTATATCCAGCCTAAGGTGAGTTTCAGGGACGGACATATTGTCGGTGGAGAGGCGCTTGTGCGTTGGATGTCACCGGAGGACGGAATGATTGCACCGAATGATTTTATCCCACTTTTTGAGCAGAACGGATTCGTCAATAAGGTCGATTTCTATATGCTTGAGCGTATCTGTGCCATGATCAAAAAGCGCAGCGAATGGGGCAGATATACTGTACCTATTTCGGTAAACCAGTCAAGAATGCATGTGTATGACACGGTTTATATTAATAAGCTTATCAATACTTTTGATAAGTACGGCATCAATAAGAATAATATCGTATTCGAGTTGACGGAGAGTGCTTTTACGGAGAATACGGATGATATGATTGATTTAATAAGACGAATGTCAAAGCTTGGGTACAATATATCGATGGATGATTTCGGCTGTGGATATTCTTCACTTAACATGCTGAATCTGCTCCCGATTAGTGAACTTAAGCTGGACAAGCAGTTTCTGGATGACGAATCCGAGAAGAGCAGATATATTATTAAATCAATTGTAAACCTGGCGCACGGACTTGGCATAAAGATAGTGTGTGAGGGTGTAGAGACTGCAGAACAGGTCGAGTTCCTTACCAATATCGGATGCGATATTGCACAGGGTTATTATTATGCCAAACCTATGCCGATGAACGAGTTCGAGAAATTACTGGATGGAGATGTGTGTCTGCTGCGATGAAAATTTCAATTATCTGTGTTGGTAAAATCAAAGAGAAATTCTATTCACAGGCCGTGGATGAATATATGAAAAGGCTTACAAGATACTGTAAGCCTTTTGTTGTTGAACTGCCTGACGAAAAGACCCCGGAGGGCTGTTCGCAGACTGTGTGTGACCAGATTAAGGCCAAAGAGGGCGAGCGTATACTCGGTGCGCTTAAAGGTGACGAATATGTAATTTCGCTTGCAATAGAAGGTAAAAAATTAAATTCCGAGCAGCTGGCAGGAATGATAGATAAACTGGGTATCGGCGGTACAAGCCATATAGCTTTTATAATCGGAGGTTCGCTTGGACTTGACCCGCGTGTATTAAAGCAAAGCGATATGCTGCTCAGCTTTTCTGACATGACTTTTCCGCACCAGCTTATGAGGGTCATACTGCTTGAACAGGTGTACAGAAGTTACAGGATAATAAACGGAGAACCATACCATAAGTGAATATGTAATGTATAATAATAGTAGCAAAATAGCAATTAGCGGTTTATGTAATAAATGCTCAAAATATAGTACGATGATTGTGGAGGTGATATGCAATGATTTTTTCACAAAAACTACAATTAATTCGTAAGAATAAAGGTTTGACCCAAGAGGAACTGGCGGGAAAACTGGATGTATCCAGACAGGCTGTAGCGAAGTGGGAGTCCGGGCTTTCCCTCAATTAAGGATACTTCTACAACAACCCAAACTCACGCTTACAGAACACTTTGCAGAAAATCATATCTGAAACAGGAAACCATACCCGCCCGCATGGGCTGGGTATGGTTTCTTTTTGCCTTTTCCGTGTGGTAGCTACGGTCGTGCTTTCCCACGTTGGTTAATTGGGCTTTTCATGTGCTTGGACAGCTTAAGTATTTCAATTAATGTGACAAACTGCTCTTTCGAGAGCTTGTCATAATCAATGCCCGCACCAGCATGACCATGACCGAGGCGGTGGAGCTGGCAGACGCGTTGTGGTATGACATCGTGTGGCAGAAAAGAGAGCGATAATCATGAAGATGAACGTATCCTAACAACAATTTGCAATACCTCTGGATAACATTTGAATTTTTGTCTGACCGCGCCGTATAGTGAGAAACGGCGCAGGGCGGTAAGTGAATACGCAAGACAAAGCGGTTTTAAGTAAGTTACCAAGGATTTACAATTACACACTTGAGCATAGACGTACTTTGTGTTATACTAAATTCAGCGTTTGCAGAATTTTATTAAGCAAAATGTGAACACAAAGCTTTGATTTAATGTTTTAACAGAGGTGTAGTCTGTGACTGTTAGTTATAAAAAACTTTGGAAACTATTGATTGACCGTGATATGAGAAAAAAAGACTTATGTGCTGCGGCGGGAATCAGTCATGCGTCAATGGCAAAACTCGGAAAGAATGAAAATGTCACCACAGATGTGTTAGTAAAGATTTGCACAGCACTGCAATGTGATATTGGTGACATTATGGAGATTACGGATTGCTCTAATAACTGAAGTGTGGAGGCGAGCTGAGCGGTGGATACAAAGAAGCTGGATAAGTGGGCTGATTTGCTGCTGGATACGGGAAAGCGCAATAATCTAATCAATTTTAAGGATATGAGAGCTTCAACTGTGGAGGTTTTGCTCCCGTCTTCTGACGTGCTATTTGAGAAAGTAGATGGGACAGCATCTTTTGAGGTCTTTGATCCAAAAATTATCGAGGACGATGATCCGGAAGAATCATCTGCGACAGAGCAGCTGCAAATTGAGACGCTGGGAGAGTCATCTGAACCGGAGCAGTTGCATATTTCGCCACCAGAAGAGTACGACGCTTCCGGTGAAAAAAACGCGTTTTTGATACAATACTCCGGAAAAATCAAACGGCAGAATCAAATCCTGCTTTATAACGTTGCTACGAATCCACTTACTGCTGTAAAAAACATTGATAAGAAAGCACGGGAGTTCATCGAAGAAACCGGCGTCAATGTTGCGTACATGGTATTTGGTTTCGTCCACTGGAAGGAAAGCGCCTCCTCGAACTATGTTTTTCGTGCGCCTATTTTGCTTGTGCCGATTCAGCTGGAACAAGCATCCGCAGTAGAACCCTATTTTATCAAATCGGCAGAAGATGACATCATTGTTAATCCGACCTTTTCCTATAAAATGGACGCAGAACACGGGGTAAAGCTCCCTGAGTATAATGATGAGGGGCTGACTGCGTACCTTGAGAAAGTAAGGCGTCTTGTGGCAAAACTCCAATGGACGGTCACGACTGAATGCAAGATCGGTATTTTCTCATTTCTCAAAATCAATATGTACCGGGATTTGAAGGACAATGCGAAGGCGATTCTTGCAAATCGGAATGTTCGTCAGCTTTTAGGCGAGTCAACCAGCACAGAAAAATTATACGGCGATGAGGGAACTGCTGGTTCTGTTGCTGATCCATTGATTGAGCTACATAGTGTGGTTGATGCAGACTCCAGCCAGATCGAAGCGATTGAGATGGCAAAGTCAGGAAAGAGCTTCGTTTTGCAAGGACCTCCGGGAACTGGAAAAAGCCAGACGATTACAAACATCATTGCAGAATGCCTCAGCGATGGTAAAAAAGTGCTGTTTGTTTCTGAAAAGCTGGCAGCCCTGAATGTGGTTTATGACAAGTTGAAGCAAGCGGGACTTGCTGAGTTTTGCTTACAGCTCCACAGTCATAAGGCAAATAAAAAGGATGTCATCGCGGACATTTGTCATACCCTGCGTACAGGAAAAAGTGCGGTTTCCTCAAAAGCGGATACTGAAATTGCTATGAAGGAAAAGGCACAGCATCAGCTGGATGCCTATGTAGTTGAGCTTCACAAGCTGCGCCCGGTCATTGAAAAAAGCCTGTATCAGTTATATGAGTCTTATGCTGCATTTCGCTCCACACCAGATGTTGAGTATCCCATCCCACAGTTATCATCCAAAGGCGAAGCGTACTTAACAGAAACGGCTGCTCTTTTGGAGCAGTATGTAGACTATATCCCATCCATCGGGTATGATTATAGAAAGAATCCGTGGTACGGCTATATCAATCAGGACACATCTTACCAGTTAAAAAACGAGGTAAAGAGTGATCTTTCTACCGTTTCACAATTCTTGCAGACATTGATCTCCTTACAGCAGGAAATCTCTGAGAAGTATGAAATACAGTGTATCAGCGTAGAGGATGCACAGCTTTGGAACAGCTTCTTCGGTTTTGCAGTGGCATCCAAGCTGATTACACCGTCACTCTTGAATCGGGAGCATTTTGCCACGGTAAATTCTGTCCTTCGCACGTTGCAAGGGCAGAGCGCGGATATTCTTGCTGACCGCTCAGTTTTGAGTGCGGTGTTTGATGATGATATTTATAAACTGGATGGAGCAGCATATCATAAGAAGCTGACAAAGCAGTTTAGCGGGGCTTTCTCCAGACTTTTTAATGCCGAGTACAAACAGCTTATAACCGACCTGCGTTTGTGCAAGAAAGACGGGAAGAAACTATCCTATAGTGAAGCTGTCGCCATGACAGAAAGACTTGCCTATTATCAGCAAAGGAATACGGAATTTTCCGAAGCAGAAGCGTCTATCAAAGTTTTTCTTGGCGAAGCCTATCATGGTGTCGAAACTGAATGGAATTATGTGACGGAACAAATGTCTGAGATGGAAGCAATATTCTCCAGCAGCATTGCGTTCGGCACTTTGGAACACTATGACGATTTCACCTCTGAACGAGGTATATTTGCAGATTATCACCAGAAATTTGACGAAACTTTCGCAGTTTGTAGTGCTGATACATTCAATCGAGCTGGTGGGTACTTTGACCAAGCGATTCTGAACATCCACTCTGCGCCGTGCGATTTGGTATTGGCGAGATTAACGGATTGCCTAAATGAAATGGACAAATTGGATAACTGGTGCCATTTTCGGAGACTTCTTTCCAAACTGGATGATAGGCAGGTCGTGCCTTATATAAATGCTGCTATTGGTCAGAATATAGAGCCAAAGCATATTGTCGGCGCGTTTCAGAAGCAATTCTACTATCAATGGATCGATTCGATTTTATCAGGGGATCCAACTTTGTCTGCATTCAATCGGATTTCTCAGGATAAAGCAATCCGCACTTTTGCCGAGAAAGATACTGAGCAATTTGAAATCAACAAGGCAAAGATTCGCGCTGAGCTTTCGTCTATGCGCCCATCGCTTGATATGATTGCATCCGGAAGCGCATTGGCAATCTTGCTTCGCGAAGGCGAGAAAAAGCGCAAACAAAAAAGCATCCGTTCTCTGCTTGCCGAAACAGGTGAACTTGTTCAGCGAGTCAAGCCGTGCTTTCTGATGTCTCCGTTGAGTGTCAGCACCTTTCTCGCTCCGGATTCTGTTCATTTTGATGTAGTTGTATTCGATGAGGCATCACAGATTTTCCCGCAGGATGCAATCGGCGCAATCTATCGGGCAGAGCAGTTGATTGTTGTGGGTGACTCTAAGCAGATGCCGCCCAGCAATTTCTTCAATGCAACCATTGAAGCGGAGGACAGCGATGAGGAAACCGGAGATGTAACAGATTTTGAATCCATTTTGGATTTGTGTTCGACATCCATGCAGCAGCTTAGGCTGCGCTGGCATTATCGCAGTCGTTACGAACAGCTTATTACTTTCTCCAACAAGAATTTCTATGACAGCGATCTTGTGACGTTCCCATCTTCTAAGGTCGACGCTCCGGGTATTGGTGTAGACTATTATCACGTGGATGGCGTATTTGACCGCAAAGTTCATACCAACCGTAAGGAAGCGGAGTTCATTGTTGACCTGATTTATCAGAATATTGAGAAATACCCGAACCGCAGTCTTGGTGTGGTTGCGTTCAGCGTAGCACAACAGGACTTGATTGATAAGCTGCTTTCTAAGCGGCGGCAAAGCACGCCAGAAAAAGAATATTTCTTCAAGAACGATGGGAACGAGCCGTTCTTTATAAAGAACCTTGAAACTGTGCAGGGTGACGAAAGAGATACGATCATTTTCAGTATTGCCTATGGCATTGATGCACAAGGCCGTTTGCTGCATAATTTCGGTCCTTTGAACCGTGTCGGCGGTGAACGAAGGCTGAATGTTGCCGTTACCCGTGCAAAATGCAATGTCCAACTGGTTTCTTCCATGCACTATACGGACATTGACTTGAAGCCTAGATCCGCAGAAGGGGCAAAGTTGCTTCGTGAATACCTCGATTATGCCGAGAATGGCAGCGTTGCGCTGGACCGGGCAATTTCCGTCAGTCCGTTTGAGCAATTCGATTCCGATTTTGAACTTGAGGTATGCGACTATCTGAGATCCAAAGGATTTGCAGTAGATACACAAGTCGGCTGTTCTGGATTTCGTATTGATCTCGGCTTGAAGCTACCGGATAGTTCTGATTATGTGCTTGCGATTGAGTGCGATGGTGCAACGTATCACTCATCCAAAAATGCTCGTGACCGCGACCGTCTACGGCAGGAGATTTTGGAGCGCATGGGTTGGAAATTCTATCGCATCTGGTCTACGGACTGGTTCAGAAACAAATCGGTTGAACAACTTCGGCTTTTGGAGGCGGCTGCGAATGCAGTCAAAAATCCAACAAAAGTAGAAGTAAAACAAATCGACAGTCAGCCAACAGAAACATTTGAAGAGGTTGCAGTTGAAAAGCATTTTGAATTTCCTGCGTATAAGGCGGCAGATTTTTTTGAGGTTTGTCAACGTCATCATTACAGCGATTTCAAGGCAATCGTTAAGGAAATTTTGGAAGTGGAGGCACCTCTATCAGAAGATTTGTTTTTAAGGCGCATCGTATGGTATTTTGACCGTGAAAAGGTTACGAATGTCGTACAGAGAGCCTACGAACAGCAGATGTACGGCTACCAGCGTTACGGTATTATCCGCAGAAATGGATTCTTGTATCTGGATAACGGAAAAGAGATTCAGTTCAGAGGTCCGGGCGATGTTGAGCGTGACATCAAACAAATTGCGCCAGAGGAATTAGCTGCTGGAATGTTTGAGATTCTGAAACAAAATGTAACTGCCGATAAAAGCGGGCTGTACCGTTCTTTGGCTGCTCAATGCGGAGTGACACGTGTTGGCAAAGCCATCAATGAGGCGATGGATGCTGCACTGAATGTGCTAAGTGATTGCATTATTGTTGATGGTGAGCAGATTTCCATCAAATAATCCCTTGGTAGCAATGGCACGCGTTCTGGACGAGGTGGGCAATTATGTGTTCAACGCCGTTCCCACGACGGATTGGGGCAAGCCGGAAACGCTGGAAGCGTGGCGGCAGGCATGCGCTGAGATGTGCAATGTCAAGTTTGCCGAGAAAGGCTTGTCATGCCGCATCGGCTACCGCAGCTTTGCCTGTCAAGGAATGGAGCAGATACCCACCCAGCACGAAGGTCCCACCATTCGGGCGATGGAGGCAAAGGGCATCCACACCGACAAGGGAGAGCTAAATCGCTGGGCATACTGAAACCGCTAGCAGCCTGAAATCCTCCCTTACGGATAAGAAACAGCGCATCAAGAAGCTTAAAAGCTGCTACGGAAGAACTGTTAAATGGAGAAGTGTTATGGAAATAAAGAAAGCTGAAATCAAGGATTTAGATATCGTAGTCAAAATGAAAATGGAAATGTTTACAGAAGTGGGTTCAGTATCTTTTTTACAAGATGATGCTGAAAAAAAGATATATGAAAAATATAAAGAATTATATCAGAATGGGAAAGGTTGTCATTATTTAATATATGAAAAAGATAAAGTTATTGCGTGTGGAGGCGCTGTGATAAAAGAGGATGTTCCATTTTGTTTTTTCAAGACTCCTATGTATGGCTACATAATTGATGTATATTGTGTCCCGGAAAAGAGGAGAAACGGTTATGCATCAAAGATAATGGATGAACTGATTAAATGGCTGCAAGATAAGGGAGTACACAATATTAAACTAAAGCCATCATCGGCAGGACGGCATTTATACGAAAAATTAGGATTTGGTGATTCTGGGGAGATGGAAGTATGGCTGTAATAGAGGGCATACAATGGTGTAAAAATATACAAAATAGTTTAGTATATGAAAATTTTGGATGAAGATTTAAAATCGTGTAAGAGCAGAACGGATGAAGGAGAACATAAGTAATATCATTAGTGAGAGAAAAATAATTCATATTATTGAAGAACGGGATAGGTAGATTTTAAACTGTCGAATATGGAGGTTTTAGAATGATAACGGATACATTTGATAATTTATCGGAAGAAATAATTAAGGTTGGCCGTAGCGAGAATGCGGTTAAGGTAGATGCCTGTATTCTCACTTTTTCTCATGTTATTTTAAAATATGTGCTGGAAAATTTTGAGTGCTATAAAATCGGAGATTTATTTTCTTCTAATGGTGTAAATCATGTTTATGGGTTCGAGTATGAGAACCGGCATTTTGCCGTATATATGTCTTATGTTGGGGCCCCTGCGTGTGTGGCAGACATAGAAGATACAATGTCCATTATTGATACAGATAAATATGTTGTTTTTGGTGGGGCGGGATGCTTGAATAAGGAGATTGCACGTGGAAAGGTTATGGTGCCTACTGAGGCCTATCGTGATGAAGGGACTTCATATCATTATGCACCTGCTTCAGATTATATTAAAATTCAAAATGCAGACGTAGTAGCGAAGTTTATGGAAAAAGTTGGTTTGCCGTATGTGAAGGGGAAAACATGGACAACGGATGCAGTGCATAGAGAAACAAGGGGGAATTTTGAAAAACGCAAAGCGGATGGCTGCATTTCTGTTGAAATGGAGTGTGCTGCTATTCAGGCTATGTGCGATTATAGAGAGCTCAATGCCTACTTCTTTTTTACTTGTGGTGATTTATTAGACGCACCTAAGTGGGATGAAAGGATGAAGAAAAACCAAGTTAAGCATACACAGCATGATTCGGGACATTTTGATATAGCTCTTGAATTGGCTCGTTATATTGTCGAATAGTGACATTGACAGATTCCTGCTTGTCCGTGTAATATCACCCAATCCTGCGCATGGAGTAGAATTTATGAAATTGAAGATAGCATTTTTGCAATTAATTCCCGGTGTAAACATAGAAGATAACATTGAAAAGGGAATAAAAGCGTGCCGCAAAGCCAAGGCGGAGGGCGCGGATATAGCGTTGTTTCCCGAAATGTGGAGCAGCGGGTATGTTTTTCCTCATAACAGAGAGTGGATGGAGCAAAACTCTGTTTCATTGGAAAGTGAGTATGTTAAGATGTTTTCGGAAATCGCCGTTGAACTTGATATGGCGATAGCGGTAACATTATTAGAAAAACATGAGCCAAAGCCCAGAAACACAGTTTGTCTGTTTGACAGACACGGAAAGCCGGTATATCGTTATTCAAAGGTACATATTATCCGACAGAGAAAGCTTTGCAAAAACATTTTAATGATGACGGAACATGTAGATAACTTTGGATTTGCAGGGATGATTGAAAAACAGAATACATGTTTGGGAGATGCGGTTAAATGCTATTATAATGATAAAGAAGGCGCTACCGATAGACGGTTAGCCTGATATATTGTTAGTTACAAAAATAACCGCCAAAGTTTACCAGACTGATAATATCAAGATATCCACCGGTCCAGAAACTTGGAAAAAGGATATCTTTAGGGCGACCACATTTGTACCAATACTCTGTAAGAAGGTCTAAATTTTTTTGAGAGAGAATTGTATACCTGTCAATTCTGCCTTTAGTTTCACGAACATGAATCGTCATGTTGGCACGTGAAATGTCATCATAATGAAGATGAACGACCTCCGATACACGTAATCCGGAA
>OHNP01000194.1_pt1 | contig 50382 bp, 53 predicted proteins | sample 1569531 | NCBI WGS metagenome assembly OHNP01 (sample SAMEA3879587, study PRJEB24766) | human gut metagenome | biome: human-associated habitat; feature: feces | place: USA | collected 1985/1987
AAAGCCTATCAAACAAAATAAATTTTGCAAGGTATTCTTTGATAAAACGAATTAATTTTTTCCTTGCGTACCACAGTACGCGAGTACGCGGCGGTCAAACTTTAATCCGTTTTCTATAAAGCCTATCAAACAAAATAGATTTTGTAAGGTATTCTTTGATAAAACGAATTAATTAATCTCTGTCGTACCGTAGTACGCGGCAGCGGAACTTTAATCCGTTTTCTCTAAAGCCTATCAAACAAAATAAATTTTGCAAGGTATTCTTTGATAAAACGAATTAACCGATTTCTGTTGTGCCACAGTACGCGGCGGTCAAACTTTAATCCGTTTTCTCTAAAGCCTGTTAAACGATCGGAGATTGTTTAATACATCGCTTAAATTATTAACGGTATGCCGGTGCTTTTTCGGTTTCGGCGTACCGCTTCGGCGGAAAATTCGTTGTGATTTTTCGCGCTTTCGAGCAAATAAAATCCTCAAAAAAGGAGAGTGAAAAATTTGCATACAAAAGAAGAATTATATTCAAATAAAATATTCTTTAATGCAGCCTTACCGCTTGTTAAGGTAATTGCGAACGATGTACCCTCGCTTAAAAAGCAGTTTGCGCACGTTCATGCGATTATTCAGGTAAGCGCTAAGGACCCGGATGCTCCGGGCGGCAAGGTCGGCATGCACTTTGTCGTAAACAGTGATGAGTGGCTTGTTCATTTAAACAAGGTAGACCCCAATCCTCACGTTGAGCTTGAATTTAAGAGCGTTGAGGCTATGAACGCATTCTTTAAGGGTAAGATGTCACCTGCGACTCTGCCTAAGATGAAAGGCGTCGTATCACACTTTGGTGCGTTCAAGGCATTCTTAATGACGCTACTTAAAATGTCGTCGCTTCTCGGCGCAACCGAGGCTCCGAAGGACGAGGCAACAAAAGAGCTTATGGTTAAGTGCTTCTTCTATCTTTTGTCAAGCGGTATAAGCCAGCTCAACAAGATGGGTCACGAGGATATTCACGACTGGACCAGCAAGAGCCCCGACCGTGTTTATGCATGGGCGGTTGACGGTTATCCGTCGGTTTCCGCATATCTTCGCATTAAAGCCGGCAAGTCAAGAGCAGGCAGAGGCGATTATAAGCGTGCTATGCCGTTCTTCACCTTGCGCTTTGACAACCTTGACAGTGCGCTCGGAATACTCCTCGGCACAGATGATATGCTTGAGGCGGTAAAGACGGGTCATCTTATCATGGACGGTGCTCCCGAATTCGGCGGCCAGATAGGTACATATATGCTTGAGGTTGCTGCTCTCGCAAAATAAAAAAAGACTTTATATGCCCTCCGTGCTTCTCTCGGGGGGTATTATTTTTGAACGGAGATGATATTTATGGCTGATCCATTGAAGTTTTACCTTATTACCGACCTTCATCACTATGCTCCGTCGCTCGGCACAAGCGGCAAGGCATATGAAAAGTGGAACAACAAGGAACAGAAATGCCTTGCCGAGACAGGGGCGATTATTGATGCCGCATTTTCAAAGCTCATTGCAGACAAGGACATTGACATAGTTTTGATAGCCGGTGATCTTACAAGCACGGGGGCTATGGAAAGTCATCTCGATTTACTGCCCAAGCTGCAAAGGCTCCGTGACGCCGGGAAACAGGTGTATCTTATAACGGCCACACATGACTTTATAAGCTCGGAAATGGAACCCCTGCGGTGTGAGGGTGACGAGCTTTTACCCGCAACGCCTACGCCGCGTCCGAAGCTTCGCGAGCTGTATGCGGATTTCGGCTGGGACAGAGCCGTTTCCGAGCACAAGGAGTCGTTTTCCTACTGCGTAAAGCTCAAAAAAGGATTTAGGCTTCTCTGTATGAATGACGACGGGACACCCGAACGTCACGGCTATACCGAGAGTCAAATTGAGTGGATGTTCTCGCAGATAGAAGAGGCGAAGAAGAACGGCGACTACATTTTTGTTATGAATCACCATCCGTGCCTGCCGCCGAATCCGATTTATCCTTTATTCTCGAAAAAGGATATGCTTGCAGACTATGACGAAATTACTACGCGTCTTGCCGATTCGGGAGTGAATCTCGTGTTCACGGGGCACACTCATATGCAGAATATCGCCGTAAAGCGTACCGAAAAGGGCAACGTTTTCTATGACGTAAACACCTCGTCGCTTGTAGGCTATCCAACGGCGATAAGAAAGGTAACAATAGACGGCGAAAAGATTGATGTGAGGACAGAGCAGATAGATGATTTTGATTTTGACCGCAACGGCCTTTCGGTCAATGATTATCTGAAAAATCACTTTACGTTTTTCCTGAATGATATAATATCATCAACGGCTTATGATATAGACCATCTGGCGGACTTGGCACCGAGCTTCAGTATGACGGCAGAGACGGTTTACAAATTAAAGGTGCCGCTGAAGATAATCGGTACGCTTTTGAACAATCGTACCGTCGGAGCGGCGGCTAAATATCTCGGAGTATCCGGCAAAATAGACGACAGAGCGCGCGGAATAGTCCTGAAGGACCTTGTTTTGCAGATAATGATAAATCTTTATCACGGTGACGAGCCGTTTTATCCGGGGACACCCGAGTACGGAGCAATGAATGCCTTTATGGGCAGAATAAAAAAGCTTGTAAGGCCGTTTGACAAGGACGGTAAAATAAAAGGACTACTTGACGCGGTTTTGTCATCAATGTATGACGCGCCGCCCGAGGATTGGAATGCGGTGATTCCGCAAAAATAAGGTGATTAAATGAAATTCAGGTTTTTTCTTAGATTTGCCGCCGTGTTCTCCGCTTTCGGAGCGGCTGCCTTGGGAGCAAAATATCAAAAGCTTAAAGAGCAAAAGCTTTCCTTGCCGCATGGCTTTACAGTCACCGCTCACACCGGCTGCGACGGTAGCCCCGACAATTCCATAGAGTCTATACAAAGGGCGATTTTTTTGGACGTCCCCGTAATAGAGAATGACTTAACGCTCAGGAGTGACGGAACGCCGGTCTTTATGCACGCCGAATCGGCAGGAGACGGCGGCTTGCTCTTTGCCGAGGCGCAGTATTACATAGCGTCAAATTCGAGCACGGTTTTGCAAAATCTTGATTTAAAGGTATTTGAAAATCTTGACCAAATACAAAGCATCGTAAAAAAAGCAGGGCTTATAGGCAGATGCTTCTTTACGGGAGTTGAGAAAGATAACGCGGCAAAGGTCAAAAAATACGCACCGGAAATACCGTATTATCTCAATATGAAGCTAAATGTACTGAGGCTTCGCGATAAGGAGTATTTACGTCGGACGGCAGATGAAATAAAGCACGCCGGAGCCGTGGGTATAAACTGCAAATACACATATTTGTCAAAGGCCTTGGTTGAGGTTATGCACGAACATGGGCTTTCGGTATCGGTTTGGACTGTGGATAAAAAACCGCTTATGCTGTATGTTTTGAGCCTTGCTCCCGATAACATCACTACGCGAAACCCGCGGCTTTTAATGTCGCTTATTAAGTGATTTTTTAATCGCTCCGTTTTTCGGGGCGATGTTTTTTTGCGCGGATTATATAAGCCTCTGCGTTTCTTGTCCGCTGTACCGTAACGCACATAAAAACACGACCTGCGGCATATACTTGTACAAAGTAAAGGAGGTCGTGTTATGAACGGCAGTAAAGCTGCGGTAGGTGCCGCCGAGGGCATAAAAGCTCCGCATAATGTCATTATGGAGGACAGACACACACTTACGGTTTCGGGAATTTCCGATGTGGACAGCTTTGACGAACAGACCGTAATAGTCTTTACCGATATGGGCGAGCTTACGGTGAAGGGCGAGGGTCTTCATATAAACCGCTTGAGTCTTGAGGTCGGGGAAATTATGATAGAGGGAAACATCAGCTCTCTCTCATATTCCGACAGCAAGCCGACGCAGGAGGGCGGATTTTGGAGCAGGGTGTTCCGCTGATGGATTACATAGTCGGTATGCCGCGGCAGACGACAAATTTTTTGCTGTCGCTCGGCTTTGGATTTTGTATAGGCGTATTGTATGACGTTGTCAGAACGATACGCCTTATTTTCGGCGGCGGAAAACGCACGGTGCTGATATTTGACATATTGTATTCGGCTTTTGCCGGCCTTGTGACATTTATATTTTCGCTCGTTATAACAAACGGTATGGTTATGGCGTATGTGGTTTTCGGAGAGATGCTCGGTTTTTTTATATATTACATTACGTTCGGCGTGTTTGCGGTGCGATTTTCCGAGCGCGTTACCGAAGCCGTTAAAGGCTTTTTTATTAAAATTTTTAAGACCCTTGCAGCTCCGTTTTTAAAGCTATTTGGGTTTTTTAAGCGAGTTTTTGGAAAAATATCACAAAAAAGTCGAAAAAAAGCGGTAAAAGCGGCAAAAAAATCAAAAATCCACTTGAAACTATGCGGCTCTTTGTTGTATAATCAATTAAATAATAAGCGCAATTATCCGAAAATGCGGAAGGAAGTGAAGCAAAATGGCTGCCGAAAAAAGAGCGGTAAAAGCAAAGAAGAAAAAAGGTAAAGCCAAGCACAGCTTCATACTTACCTTGCTTTTGGTGCTTGCGGTCGGGTATTTTACAATAAGTCTTATCGATACGCAGCTCAAAATTAAGGAGAGGGAAAAAACGGCGGAGCAGGTTTCTGCCCAGTATGAGCAGCAGCTCGCCGAAAACGAACGCTTGCAAAAGGTAGCTGACGGCGGCAGTCAGGAAGATTATATCGAACGTGTTGCACGCGAAAAACTCGGATACGTTATGCCTGATGAAAAGGTATACTATGATATTACACCGGGCAACTGAGAGGTTGGCTCACGGGGAGGATAAAATTCTTTTATGGTCGAAGTAGGGGAAATACTTGAAGGCAAGGTTACCGGACTCACAAATTTCGGAGCTTTTATAAGCCTGCCGGGCAATCTTACGGGTATGGTTCACATCTCGGAGGTTTCGCAGTCTTATGTAAGTGATATTCACGAGCATCTGAAAGAAAATCAAACGGTCAAGGTAAAGGTAATTGACATTACGCCGGAGGGCAAAATAAGCCTTTCCATCAAAAAAGCATTGCCGGCGCAGCAGCAGCCGCAGGGTGAACGTTCTTTCCGCCAAAATAAGGGGCACAGAAACAGCACTCCCAACGTTTGGAAGGGTCAGCCGTCCGAAAAGAAGGACGGTCCTATGTCTTTTGAAGATATGATGGACAGATTCAAAAAGGTCAGCGACGAAAAAATGACAGACCTTAAGCGTGCCACGGACGGAAAACGCGGCTCGTATTCAAGAAGAAAATAAAATGTACGGCAGGCAAGTATTTGTCTGCCTGTTTTTATGGAGCTAAATATGAGAGAAATAGATGTCGGCGAAATAATCAAAGCCGTAGAGGAGCTTTGCATAAAAGCCAATAAAATTTTACCGGACGATTTGTGCGGCTGTATATCCTGTGCCGAAAAATCCGAGACCGATGAGCTGCCCAAAAAGATAATGGGCACTTTGCTTGAAAACCTCGACGCGGCAAAGGAACTTGATTTGCCTATTTGTCAGGATACCGGTATGGCGGTAATTTTTTGCGATGTGGGTCAGGACGTGCATATTGTCGGCGGTGATTTTGAAAATGCCGTAAACGAGGGTGTTTCAAGAGGCTACACAAACGGGCTCTTGCGCAAGTCAATAGTGCGCGATCCGCTCGACAGAGTTAATACAAACGACAATACGCCTGCCGTAATTCACACAAGAATAGTCCCGGGTGACAAAATAAAGCTTACCGTCGCTCCGAAGGGCTTCGGCAGCGAAAATATGAGCAGGCTTAAAATGTTTACGCCCTCCGCCTCAAAGGACGATCTTATGGACTTTGTGCTTGAAACGGTGAAGCTTGCAGGGGGGAATCCTTGCCCTCCTATGGTTATAGGCGTAGGCTTCGGCGGAGATTTTGAATACTGCGCATATCTCGCAAAAAGGGCACTTTGCCGCCCCGTAAGCGAGAGAAACAAAATCCCTGTTTACCGCGAGATGGAGCAGGAGCTTTTGCGCCGCATAAACGCGACGAATATAGGCCCTCAGGGCTTCGGCGGCAAAACCACGGCTCTTGCCGTAAACATTGAGGCGGCACCGACGCACATAGCCGGGCTTCCCGCAGCCGTGAATATAGGCTGCCACGTAACGCGCCACGCCGAAAAGACAATTTGATTAAAGATATGAGCGGCGCCCTAAAGTGGGCACCGCTTTTTTACAATCAACGCTTATTTAAAATTAACAAAAAATTTAAAAAATGTCTTTATTTTACTGTAAATATATGCTATAATCAAATCAAGCTAAAGAAATTCAGCGTATTGTCGCAACAAGGGCCTCGGCCTTTGAATATATAAATAAGGGGATGTCTTAATGAACATTACCATTATCGGCAGAAAATGCACACCGAGAGAATCCTTCAAAGAAAGGGCGGAATTAAAGCTCAAAAAGGTCGAAAAGTTTTTCGGACCCGAAGCTGATGCCAAGGTTACCGCTACGGTGGAAAAAAACATTAAAATTGTTGAGATAACGCTCTCAAAGGGCGGTTTTATATTCAGAAGTCAGGAGCGCTCACAGGACCTTGAGGACGCACTTGATAAATGTGTTGATTCACTCATTCGTCAGATAAGAAAAAACAAGACAAGACTTGCAAAGCGTATACGCGATGTATCCTTTGACGAGGCGTTTAATTCGGCTGACGACTCCGCCGAGGAGGAGTATGACATAGTCAGAACGAAGGCTGTTATTTTAAAGCCGCAATCTTCCGAGGAGGCTATACTCCAGATGAATATGCTCGGACACGAGTTTTATATGTTCCGCAATGCCGACACGGACGACGTAAATGTGGTTTATAAGCGTGCTGACGGCGGCTACGGTATACTTGAGCCGACCGAGGGCTGATAAGCTCGGCGGCATAATATAATAAAATAAACAGCACCGCTCGGTCTTTGGCCGGGCGGTGCTTTGTAATTCGGATGAACTATATCATTTCATAAAGAAGAGCTTTACGGGCGAAATCAATGCCGTAAACAGATTTGTTGCAGTGTCATAGTCATAGTCGTAGTCATAAGAAAAGCTGTCGTCGATGTACGGCACAGCCGCCCATACCGCTGTCCACATAATCACCATAACAATTATACTTAAAAGCACCTGCACGCCGAAGCTTATTGCGGCACAAAGAAGATATGATTTTGCGGCGCGCGGAGTATCGTTTTTCTGCACCAAAAAAAGTATAAGACCGACAATCGGAAAAAACACCGATGCAACGCACAGCCCCACGTTTGCCTTTTCGTTGGGATTACGATATGTCTGCGGATTATAGGCTCCGCCATTTTGACTGTACTGATTGTATTGCTCCGGTCGGTTTTGCTGATAAGCGGCTCCGTTTACCGGAGCATTATATGTGTTGTTTACGGGATTGTTTTGTTGAGAGCCGTAAAAGCCGTTTGTGTTTCCCGAGGGGCTGTTGTAATTCTGATTACAGCTCTCCGGTTTGTACGGAGCGTTTTGCCCGTTATAATTCACATTTGATACAGGGGCTTCTTCTTGTGCGAAGCTTGACCGGCTGACGGGTCGGTTGCAATTCGGGCATATATCCGCACCGTTCGGTAAAGCCGCACCGCAATTTGTACAAAACATAATAATCACCCTATCCTTTTGAATTTTTTATTTATGGTATTTTCCTCCGGAGGATATTTCGAATGCTCTGTATATCTGCTCAAGGAGCATACAACGCGCGAGCTGATGCGGAAAGGTCATTTCCGACATTGAAAATTTAAAATCCGACATTTTTTTGATTTCGTTACTGAGTCCGAAGGAGCTGCCGATAATAAAGGCTATATTGCTTTTGCCGGACAGCGCAGTGGCGGATATTTTTTCGGAAAAGTCAACGCTTGACATCTGCCTGCCTTCAATGCACATCGAAAATACATAAGCACCGGACGGTATTTTGGATTTTATAAGCGCAGCCTCGCTGTCGAGAGCCTTTTTTATTTCACCCTCGCTCGGATTTTGTGAAAGACGTACGGGACTTAGCTCTGTTATGTTTATTTTGCAAAACGCCTTGAGCCGTTTTTCGTACTCTGCGCAAAAATCGCGCATATAGCTTTCCTTGAGCTTGCCGAGTGCTATAACGGTAACGCTTATCATAATATCATCGCTTTCTCGTCGCAGACGGGCTTTGCAACCTTGAGTATATAGTCGCTGTTCTCTTTTGCTCCCGCCATGGTAAGTGCCGAGCACGTGGTTTGATATGCGAGAGCCGGCATATTGTTCTCACGGCTTAAGTGGCCGAGATAAATTCTCGTGGTACCGCCGCTTACGAGCCTTTCGGCGGTGCTTGCACACGCGTCGTTAGAAAGGTGTCCTTTTTTGCCGAGAATTCTCTTTTTCAGAGAATACGGGTAAGGGCCGTTTTCGAGCATCATAACGTCGTGATTTGACTCAAGCATAACAAGGTCTGAGCCGCTTACTGCTGAAAAAACCTCTTCGGTCATTTCACCGAGGTCGGTGGCTATGGAGATTTTTCTGCCGTCGCTGCAGTCTATTTTGTAGCCGCAGCTTTCTCTCGCGTCGTGCGAGGTGTGAAACGGGGTCACAAAAAGAGGACCTGCTTCGTTACCGGAAAACGAGACCTCCTCCGTCTCAAATTTGCCGTTTAATATGCCCATATCGTCAAGTGCCGAGAGCGTACCCTTTGTTCCGTATACCTTTATGTGATATTTTGAAGCGAATACGCGCAAGCCCTTTATATGGTCGGAGTGTTCGTGTGTGACAAAAACGGCGTTTAAACTCTCCGGGGCGACGCCTATGTTAAAGAGCGCTTCGCCGATTTTTTTTGCGCTCATTCCCGTGTCTACGAGTATTCCGCCGTCGTTATTGCCTATGTATATTGAGTTGCCGGAGCTTCCGGAAAAAAGCGGACAAAATCTTGCCATAAAGTCTCCTTGCTTTTGTGTCTGTTATTCCGGAAGAATGGAATTTGTCGTGATGTACTCTACGCCGGCGTCTATCATTGAAGCGAGCATTTCTCGGTTGTCAACCGTCCAGCAGGCGGTTTTAAGACCGTTGTCATGAACCTTGCGTATCCACTCCGGACGGCAGGCGTTAAATTCCGCCGAGAAGTCCATACCGCTGCAGCCTGCGTCTCTCGCATCTTTAATGTTTTTGCTGTCGAGATAGTTTACGAGATACCACATATTAAGCGTCGGGTCTATATCGTGCAGCTCTTTAAGGTCGTCGAGTATAAACGAAATTATAACGGCGTCCTTAAGCAGATCGTTTTTGAGAAGCACATTGTAGAAATCCTGCATTTTGTCCTTACGCGGATCCTTGATTTCGATTATCGGGTGGCAATTATACTTTTTGCAGATGTCGATGTATTCCTGAAGCGTGCAAGCTTTGAGCCCGGGGAATTTATCGGCATTGGAGCCTCTTGCGACGTGCATTCTTTCAATTTCGTCAAATGAAAGCTCTTTAACGTCGCCCGTGCCGCTGTATATGGTCGAAACGTCCGGGTCATGCATAATTACCCAAATGCCGTCTCTTGTCATGTGCGTGTCGCATTCAAGGCCGAAATATCCGCCATGCTTGCCTGCCGCCTCAAACGACGGAGCGGTGTTTTCGGGATATGCTCCCGAAAGTCCGCGGTGCGCCACGAGCCGAACCTTGTCCTTATCGAGCGGTGCTAAGTCCGAGAGCCTTTTAAGCTCTTTCGGAACTATCGGTTTCCTCCGCATATTTCTATATACTATCTTGCCGAATACCGGCTGGAATTTATTTCCCATAAACGCTGTGAATTTGTTAAGCTTGCCCATGAAAATCACCTTAACCTTTCTTACTGCTGTTTAATACATATTATAGTTTAAAAACCTTAAAATGTAAACAGTATAAAGCCCTGTTGCTTTGGGATAATAATAAAAAAATCCGTTTTTTCGGCAAAAAAGGAAGGAAGATACACTTGAAGGAAAAAAGCAGAACCGAAGAATTTTTAAATAAGGTATACGAAAATGCCGAGATGTGCTGCGAATCCATTTCAATGATAACCGAAAAGGTTGAGGACCCGAGCCTTTTGTCGGAGCTTCAGAGCGAGCACAGGGATTATACCGATTTGTCGGGCGAGGCTGTAAATCTGCTCGCAAAGGAAAACAAATTGCCTAAGGAAAAGGGACCGCTGGCGCAGTTCGGAGTTTGGTCGGGTATACAGATGAATACGGCATTTGACAAAAGCCCCGATAAAATCGCCGAAATGATGATGCAGGGCAGTATGATGGGCGTTATAGATATGTCGCGAACCCTAAAGGAATACGGCGATACCCCTGAGGATTGCCGAAAACTCGGTGAGAATTTGATTAAGCTTGAGGAAAACAGCATACAAAAAATGAAACAGTACCTCGGTTAATTGTAATATCGGGTGGGGCGTAAAAAATCGGGCAGTTTTACGCCTCGCTCGATTTCGGCTGAAAACGTTGAAAATTTCGCTTGCTCCGAAACGTCCGCGTAATCGGCGATTAGGACTTTTTAAGCGTCCTTTTTTGTTGACATAGATTTGGTTATATCTTATAATAACAGAGTATATATTATGGAAAAGAAGGTTTTTCTATGCAGTTCCAGGAAAAGGAATTTTTACCGGTAATACTCGGAGCCGATATAACCGCTTATTCCCTCGCGAGGAGCTTTCACGAGGAATACGGCATCAAATCACTCGTGTTAAGTATGTCGGAGGGCGGTTACATAGCTAATTCCGATATTATAGAAAACAGAATATTCCCCGGTCTTGAAAACAAGGATGTGTTGGTTAAGCATCTTATCGAAGTCGGCAAGGAATTTGAGGGCAAAAAGAAGCTTATTGTATTAGGGTGCGGAGACTGGTACGTCAGAGCACTCATAGAGAGCAAAAAAGAGCTGTCTCCGTACTATATCATCCCGTATATAGACGTTGACCTCTTAAATAAAATAGTTCTCAAAGACAAATTCTATGAAATTTTTGAAGAGCTCGGCCTTAATTATCCCAAGACATATGTCTATGAGTGCGGTAAGGAAAACGACCTGAAGTTTGACTTTGATTATCCCGTTATAGCAAAGCCCGCAAACTCGGCTATGTATCATTATGCCAAATTCGACGGTAAGAAAAAGGTGTTCCGCTTCAACAATGAAGAGGAGCTTCGCGATATGCTCGCAAAGCTTGAAAAATCAAGCTATGACTATAAATTTCTCATACAGGATTGTATACCCGGCGACGATACCTATATGCGCGTTTTAACCTGCTATTGTGACCAAAACCACAAGGTTCGTTTCGCCTCTCTCGGCAGAACTCTGCTTGAGGATCACACGCCCACGGCGATAGGCAACCCCGTTGCCATAGTCAACGAGGTGAATCCCGAAATAGTGGCCGCCGCAACAAAGTTCCTTGAGCATATCGGCTACACGGGCTTTGCAAACTTCGATATAAAATACGATGAGCGTGACGGTAAGTTTAAATTCTTTGAAATAAACGTCCGTCTCGGCAGAAGCAATTTCTATGTTACGGGCAGCGGCTTTAATACCGTCAAATGGATTGTTGACGACTATATTTATAACAAGCTTGACGATTACACCGTAGCCGACAATATAAATCTCTATACGGTTGTCCCGAAAGGCGTAATTAAAAAATACGTTCCCGACAGCGATTTCAAATCTCTCGCTTTAAAGCTCTGGTCCGAGGGCAAGGTTTCCGAGCCTCTGTTCTACTCCGCCGACCACAACCTCAAGCATAATTTTTACGCGAGAGCGGCTTATATCAATCAGTTCCGTAAATTCCGTAAATATTTCTGATAATACGCACCCCGCACGCTTTTATCGTTCTCTCGAGTACCTTCGTACACATCGGGGCGTCAAAAACGCACGGTTCACGCATTCTCAGAAATATTTGAAATTAAGGTTTCTGAAAATAAGACATAAGCCCCGCACTTTTTTGCCGTCCTCTCGAGTACCTTCGTACACTTCGGGGCGTCAAAAACGCACGGTTGCACGCATTCTCAGAAATATTTAAGCAAAGGTTTCTAAAGATAACGCGCACCCCACACGCTTTTATTGTTCTTTCGAGTACCATTGTAAAATGTGTTCTCGGCGACAGCGAAAATTGCGGTAATTTGCATTTAGCAGAAAAACAACTAAGCTCACAAACAGAGCAAAAAGAAAGGACACCTCAAAAAATGGAAGAAAAAACTCTTGGTGTTCTGGGCGGCGTAGGGCCGCTCGCTACCATATATTTTGCGGACCTTGTCGTTAAAATGACTGACGCCAAGACCGATCAGGAGCATATATCCATGGTTATTTTAAACCACGGAGCAATACCCGACAGAACAGACTATATACTCGACCACTCGAAGCCGAATCCGCTTCCCGTTATGATTGCCGACGCAAAAAAGCTTCAGGCTGCAGGGTGCGATTATATAGTCATTCCTTGTAACACGGCGCATTATTTTTATGACGAGATACAGAAAAACGTAGATATTCCGATAATCAACATTATAGAGGAGACTGTAAAATACGCAATTAAGACAGTCCCCGGGCTTAAAACACTCGGAGTTTTGGCAACCGAGGGAACCATCAAGTCGGGAGCTTACGAGCGTGTTGCCGACAGGTATTCGATTGAGTGTAAATTCCCCGACGAAGAGGACAAAAGGTCGCTTATGAACATCATTTACGGTGAGGTCAAGGCGGGCGAAAAGGTCGATATATTTGAGTTTATGAGAATTATCGGCGATATGAAAAAGAAGGGGTGCGACGCCGTTATACTCGGCTGCACCGAGCTTTCGATAATTGACAAGGACTTCAATCTTTCAAAAAAAGACAGCAAAATTATAGACTCCATGGAGGTTCTTGCGCGCAGAAGCATAGAACTTTGCGGTAAGAAAATCAAGGAATAACGGAAGGAACAATATATGTGTGGTTTTGTAGGGTATGTCAATGACACACCGGATAAGTCTGTGAACGAAAAAATTATAAAGGATATGGCGGATCGCATACGCCACCGCGGTCCCGATCAGGACGATTATTATGTGGATTCGTCCGTTTCGCTCGGATTCCGTCGCCTGAGCATAATAGACCTTGACGGCGGCAGCCAGCCGATACTTAACGAGGACGGCACAAAGGTTCTCGTATTCAATGGCGAGATTTACAATTATCAGCCCATAAGAGAAGAGCTTATAAAAAAAGGTCACGTTTTTCGCACAAAGACCGATTCCGAGGTTTTGCTTCACGGCTATGAGGAATACGGCTGTGAGCTTTTAAACAAGCTGCGCGGAATGTTTGCATTTGTAATTTGGGACAGCACCGAGAAAAAGCTCTTCGGCGCGCGTGACATATTCGGCATAAAGCCGTTTTTCTATTATCTCAAAGACGGAAACTTCCTTTTCGGTTCCGAGATAAAGTCGTTTTTGTCAAATCCGCTGTTTGAAAAAGAGCTCAACGAGGAGAGACTTCCGGATTATCTCTGCTTTGAATATATCCCTACTACCGAGACTATGTTCAAAAACGTATATAAGATGGAGCCCGGCAGTTATTTCACTTTCTCGGACGGCAAATTTGAAACCAAAAGATATTTCACTCCCGAATATTCGATTGACGATACAAAGTCCATTGAATATTGGGAAGACCTTATTGACGAGACATTCAAGGGCTCGACTGTGGCACACGGTATTTCAGACGTTGAAGTAGGCTGCTTCCTTTCAAGCGGCGTGGATTCAAGCTATGTCGTTCATGAAATGGCAAAGCGCAACGACGTTAAAACCTTTTCCGTAGGCTACGCTGAGGAAAAATATTCGGAGCTATCCCATGCACAGGAATTTGCAAAGCACGAAAACGTCAAGAATTTTTCCAAAAAAATAACCGCCGAGGAGTATTTTAACATTACTCCCATGGTTCAGTATTATATGGACGAACCGCTCCCGAATCCCTCTGCGATAGCACTGTATTTCCTCGCAAATCTCGCTTCGCAGCAGGTAAAGGTCGTTTTGTCGGGCGAGGGTGCCGATGAGCTTTTCGGCGGCTATCATTATTACCGAGAGCCGCTTGATTTCGCAAAATATATGCGCTTGCCGCAGGGCCTTCGCAATATGCTCGGCGGTATTGCCGAAAAAATGCCCTCGTTCCACGGCAAGAGGTTTTTGACCCGCGGCAGATACCCGATTGAGGAACGTTATATCCGCAACAACTACGTGTACAACCACCGGGATGTCGATAAGGTGCTCGCAAAGCACATTCCGTCAAAGGATCCCGCCGTTTACACAAAGCCGTTCTTCGACGAGGTCAAAAACGAGGACGACGTTACAAAAATGCAGTATGCCGATATTCGCACATGGCTTGTTCAGGATATACTCGTAAAAGCCGACAGAATGAGTATGGCTAATTCGCTTGAGCTTCGCGTTCCGTTCCTTGACAGGGAAATGCTTAAAATAGCACTTCAAATACCGTCAAAATACCGCGTCAATAAAGAGACGACAAAGGTAGCTCTCAGAGGCGCAGCCGCAAAGGAGCTTCCTCCGCAGACTGCCGCTATGAGAAAAACCGGATTTTTAACGCCTCTCAACGATTGGCTTCGTCGTGACGAGTATTACAATATGGTCAAGGAAAAATTCGAGGGCGAGGTTGCGGCAAAATTCTTTAACCGCGACTATATAATGAAGCTTTTGAATGAACATAAGGCAGGCACGGCGCACAATATGAAAAAGATATGGTCTGTTTATTCGTTCATTCTCTGGTACGAAAAATATTTTATTGAGAACTGATTCGCTTTAACACAAGAGCTGCAAGAGCTTTATTCTTGCGGCTCTTTTTGTTTTTGAGCGATATTTTTTTCTTTTAGACGTCTTGTTTTCGCTTAAATTCATTGATATATCGACGTGATAGTGATAAAATATAAAAAAGCAAAAAGGAGGCATATTTATGCAGATGACCTTTCGATGGTTCGGTAATGATAAGGATACCGTAACCCTTGAGCAGATAAAACAAATTCCCGGTGTAACAGGTATAGTACCGGCTCTTCACTATCTGCCGGCAGGAGAAGTGTGGCCCCTTGAGGACGTTACCGCAATGCGTGACGAAATAGCTGCCGCAGGCTTTACCATGGAATGTATAGAGAGCGTAAATGTTCACGAGGATATAAAGATAGGTCTTCCGTCAAGAGATAAATATATAGATAATTATATTGAGAGCATACGAAATCTCGCAAAGGTCGGAGTTAAGGTTATTTGCTATAACTTTATGCCTGTTTTCGACTGGACAAGAACCGACCTTGCCATGAATATGGGCGACGGCGCCACGTGCCTTTCTTATGACGGCGCACAGATAGAGGGCAAATCCCCCGAGGATATGTTCCGCGAGATAGATAATAATTCAAACGGCTATGCGATGCCCGGCTGGGAAACGGAACGTATGGGTGAAATAAAGGAACTGTTTGAAAAATATAAAAATGTGACTTCCGAGGACCTTTGGAACAACCTTGAATATTTTCTTAACAGACTTATGCCCGTGTGCGAAGAGTGCGACGTCAAAATGGCTATACATCCGGACGATCCGCCATGGGGAATATTCGGCCTGCCGCGTATTATAACCGGGCGTGAGTCATATCGCAGACTTTTTGATATTGTTCCGTCAAAATATAACGGAATCACCTTCTGCACGGGCTCTCTCGGTGCAAACAAAGACAATGATTTGCCTGCTATGATACGCGAATTCGGCGACAGGATTTATTTTGCTCACCTTCGCAACATTAAGGTTTCGGACAGACATTTCAACGAGACGGCTCACAAGTCAAGTGAGGGCTCACTTGACATGTACGAGATTGTAAAGGCTCTTCAGGATGTCGGGTTTGACGGATATGTGCGTCCCGACCACGGCAGAATGATTTGGGGCGAAGTCGCAAGGCCAGGCTACGGTCTTTACGACAGAGCACTCGGCGCCGCATACCTTAACGGATTATGGGAAGCCGTAGAAAAATCAAAAAAGTAATTAAAGGTACGAACCGAAAGGACTGGACTTTATGAAACACGAAAATTTAAATGGCAGAGTTGCGGTAGTAACGGGCGGCGGCGGAGTTCTCTGCGGAGACTTTTCAAAGGTGCTCGCAAAGCAGGGTGTAAAGGTAGCCGTGCTTGATTTAAACGAAGCGGCGGCTCAAAAGGTTGTAGATGAGATAACCGCAGACGGCGGAACGGCAATTGCCGTGGGCTGCAACGTGCTTGACCCCGAGAGTATGCAGAAGGCGCGCGAGGTTGTAAACGAAAAGCTCGGCACCTGCGACATTCTCCTCAACGGAGCGGGCGGTAACAACCCAAAGGGTACCACGACCAAAGAAACTCTTGAAAAGATAGATTTGACTCAGCACGACGAGAACATCAAGACATTTTTTGATCTTGACCCACAGGGAATTTCGTTTGTGTTTAACCTCAATTTCCTCGGAACGCTTATTCCGACTCAGGTATTTGCGCGCGATATGGCTCAGAAAGAAAACACCTGCATAGTTATGATTTCTTCTATGAATGCCTATCGTCCGCTAACGAAGATACCGGCATATTCGGCTGCAAAGGCGGCTGTTTCAAACTTCACGCAGTTTATGGCTGTTCATTTTGCCGATGTAGGTATCAGAGTTAATGCCATTGCGCCGGGCTTCTTCTCGACCAATCAAAATAAAGCGCTTCTTTGGAACGAGGACGGCACGCCCACGGCACGCACCGGCAAAATTCTCGCTGCAACTCCGATGAAACGTTTCGGCGAGCCGAACGAGCTTGACGGTACGCTTTTGTTCCTCTGTGATGAGGATTATTCGGGCTTTATAACCGGTACTACAATTCCGGTTGACGGTGGATTTAACGCTTATTCCGGAGTTTAAGCTCCGTTTATGGGAGAATATTATGAATCTTAATGTAAAAGACGCAGCTTCCTGCAAATATGATATGATTTCGCTCGGCGAAATAATGCTGAGACTTGATCCCGGCGAGGGCAGAATCAAAACTGCGCGTTCCTTCAGAGCATGGGAGGGCGGCGGCGAATACAATGTCGCAAGAGGACTCAGACGTTGCTTCGGTATGCGTACCGCGGCTGTTACGGCTCTTGCCGACAATGAGGTTGGCAGGCTCGTAGAGGACTTCATGTTAGAGGGCGGAGTTGATACTTCACTTATAAAATGGGTCCCGTATGACGGTATAGGAAGAACTGTTCGCAACGGTCTCAACTTTACCGAGCGTGGTTTCGGCATAAGAGGTGCTCTCGGAGTTTCCGACCGCGGAAATACCGCTGTTTCGAAATTAAAGCCCGGCGATATTGACTGGGAGCACATTTTCGGTGAGCTCGGCGTTCGTTGGTTTCACACCGGCGGAATTTTTGCCGCACTTTCCGAAACTACCGCAGAGGTTGTTATAGAGGCTGTTAAAACAGCCAAAAAATACGGAACAATCGTTTCCTACGACCTCAATTACCGTCCGTCCCTCTGGAAAGACATCGGCGGCAAGGAAAAGGCGCAGGAAGTAAATAAGAAGATAGCAAAATATGTAGACGTTATGATAGGCAATGAGGAGGATTTCACCGCTTGCCTCGGCTTTGAAGTAGAGGGCAATGACGCAAATCTTAAAAAGCTCAATATCGACGGCTACTGCAAAATGCTTTCCGAAGTCGTTAAGGTGTACCCCAATTTCAAGGCTATCGGCACCACCTTGCGCACAGTGAAAACCGCAACAATAAACGACTGGTCCGCAATGCTCTATGCCGACGGCAGCGTTCATAAGGGAATGTCTCTTCCCTCACTTGAAATTATGGACCGCGTCGGCGGCGGAGACAGCTTTGCCTCCGGTCTTATCTACGGCCTTATGACCACCGGTGACCCGGACAAAGCCGTAAATTACGGCATAGCCCACGGTGCTCTCGCAATGACCACACCCGGCGACACATCTATGGCGTCGCTCAAGGAAGTAGAGAATATCGTATCCGGCGCGGGTGCACGCGTTCAGAGGTAAAATCTTACGCATCTTACGACTTTTCGGTGCCCAATCTCGCATATCAAAAATATGCTTCGGGGCATCAAAAAGCCGTAATATACGAAATCTTTTCCCTCTGAAATCAAGTGGTAAAATCCTACGCATATCAGGGCTTTTCGGCGCCCAATCTCGCATATCAAAAATATGCTTCGGGGCATCAAAAAGCCGTAATGTACGAAATCTTTTCCCTCTGAAATCAAGTGGTAAAATCTTACGCATATCAGGGCTTTTCGGTGCCCAATCTCGCATATCAGGACTTTTCGGCGACCGAACTGAGTGCCCTTGGCTTTTCGAGTTAATATTAAGGCTGTGCGTAAGGAGCAAGACTAAATTTTAAAATAAATATATCCGGAGATGTTACTAATGGATAAAGAACAAATACTTACAAAAATTCAGGACTGCGGTATAGTTGCGGTAGTCCGCGCCGAGAGCACGGACAAAGCAATCCGTATTACCGATGCTTGCATCGAGGGCGGAGTTGCAGCCATAGAGCTGACGTTTACCGTTCCGCACGCAGACAAGGTCATAGAGGAACTTGCAAAGCGCTACACACCGGACGAGATAATCCTCGGCGCAGGCACGGTGCTCGATGCAACAACCGCTCGTATAGCAATGCTGTCGGGTGCTCAGTATATAGTAAGCCCCGCTCTTGACCTTGACACGCTTCATCTGTGCAATCGTTACAGAGTTCCGATGATGCCGGGAATTATGTCGGTACGCGAGGGCTTGCTTGCCATGGAAAACGGAGCGGATATACTAAAGGTATTTCCTGCCGACCTTTTCGGACCGAAAATCATAAAGGACATTCGCGGACCTATTCCCTATGCCAAAATGATGCCCACGGGCGGTGTTAACGCCGACAATGTAGGCGAATGGATAAAAGCGGGTGCAGTGGCAGTAGGTGCAGGTTCATCGCTCACAGCAGGAGCTAAGACCGGCGACTATAAACAGATAACCGAAACCGGTAAGAAATTTGTTGCAAACATCAAGGCTGCAAGAGCCGAAATGAGCAAATAATCAAATCTTAAATAAAGGGGTAAATTAAAATGGAAAAAACCGTAATGGTGGAAACCTCCGCAAGACACGTTCACGTTACAGAAGAAACGCTTGAAATACTCTTCGGTAAGGGCTATCAGCTTACAAAGAAGAAGGATCTCTCACAGCCGGGTCAGTTCGCCTGCGAAGAGAGAGTCCAGGTTATAGGACCTAAAAACAGCTTCCCGGCTGTTTCAATATTGGGTCCCACAAGACCTGCCGATCAGGTTGAGCTTTCCGCAAGCGACGCGCGCTCAATAGGCGTTGCAGCTCCTGTTCGTGAATCGGGCGACATTGCAGGTAGCGGTGCTTGCAAATTGGTAGGCCCCAAGGGCGAAGTTGAGCTCAAAGAGGGCGTTATCGTGGCCAAGAGACACATACATATGACTCCCGAGGACGCTGAGAATTACGGCGTAAAAGATAAGCAGGTTGTATCGGTTAAAATTGATTCGCCCGAGCGCTCGCTTGTATTCGGTGATGTTGTTGTAAGAGTAAGCCCGAAGTTCAAGCTTGCAATGCACATTGATACCGATGAGTCAAATGCCGTAATGGCAGGACGCGACGCAACAGGCGTTATTGTTGATTGAACTTCCTTTTAGCCTAAGGCTTTTGAGCGGGGCCGCGTTAATTCGCGGTCTCGCTTTTTTTGTCCTCTATAATCGAGCTTTTACTGACGACAAACGTATGTAAAAGCGCAACAAAAAACCTCAATCTCGCAAAAGAGATTGAGGTTTTAAAAAAGTTACGTTTTAAGCTTCGGCTTATTTCTCGTCGGAATCCTTGCTCTTTTTGGTGAGCACAAGCGCGAGACCTGCTGCTACCGCAACACCTGCAACTGCATATATCGCAACGTCGCCGGTCTTCGGGATAGAAGCGGTCGAAGATTTTGAAGAGCTGCCTGACTTTGTGGTAGATGCCTTCTTTGTGGTGGTTTCGGTGTTGTTGCCCGAGCCGCCGCCGATGCCGAGGCCGCTGAGAAGACCCGAAATAGCTCCGCCTATCTGAGAGAACGAATCAGAGAAGCCCTTGAAGAGGTCACTGAAATCGCCGTTTGAGAAATCGGGGAAAAGCTTATCGAGCACGTTGCTGCCGCTGCCGTTTGAGCCGATGTTTGATGAACCTTCGCCGTTAGCAGCCTGATAGCGGCCGGTAATGGTTGCGTACAATTTGAGCATCATTGTGTTGAGGACATTTTCGTCTGTAATGGGCGCAGCAAGCTTTGCGTTTGCAGCCTCTAAAGCAACGGAAACATCGTCTGCGATTGTGTCGGGAGAAGTAATGTCAGCCTTGTAATCAAGATTGCTGCCTACATAATTTGCAAGAGTATCAGCGGTGTTGTTGCCTGCGTTGAGACCGTCGAAAATCACTTCGGCAAAAACCTTCTGCTGAGCGGTGAGATCGGCGTTGTCATCGAAATTGCCTGCAAATGCGGGGATGCTTACCATAAGCATCATGGCAATAGCGACAATAACAGAAATTGTCTTTTTCATAACTTAAACAAACCCTTTCATTTTTTGTTAGGGAATGACCCCTTATATACTCTTGTATTATAGCAACTAAAAAATTAAAAGTCAACCTGAAAATAACAAAAAAGATACATAAATATCCTGTCCTTTTTTCGGCATAATAATGTTATCACATAAAGAAAGGGTGATAAATTTGAGCAAAAAAAGCAAAGACGAAAAGAAGCCTTCAAGAAAAGCCGTTAATAAGCTGAGCGAGCTCGGCGCGGAGATGGCGGAGATTTGGAACGGCTATAACGATACCACAAACTCCGATGTTTTGGGCAGCTATACGGGAAATCCCGCAGACAGCGACAAAAGGCCGGAGCAGGATTCCGACGACCTTTGAAAAAAAGCTTGCAAACCTTATATATATATGGTATTATAACACAGTAAGAATATTCGTATGATTGAGAGTGGGGCGACCCGCTCTCTTAGTTTTGTTAAGACTTTTTTATGAAAGGATATATCGAATGGCAGAAAAATTGACCGGTACCGTCGGAACGGTCTGGAATATCGCACAGCCGCTCGCCGAGGAACTCGGGCTCATTTTGTGGGACGTCCGCTTCCAAAAAGAGGGTGCAGAGTGGTATCTTCGCATATTCATAGATAAACAGGACGGCGGCATAGGAATTGAAGACTGCGTAAATATGAGCCACGCTTTAGACGAGCCGCTTGACGAGGCTGACCCAATAGACCGAAGCTATTCTCTTCAGGTCTCTTCGCCCGGCATTGAGCGCGAGCTTACAAGGGATTTTCATTTTACGAGATATCTCGGCAGCCGCGTGATAGTTAAATTCATACGCCCCGTAAACGGCAAGAGAGTTTACAAATGCACATTAAAGGATTACGATGCGGGTCTTATCACGGTTGAATTCGATGAGGGCGGCGGAATGTCCTTTGAAAAGAAGGAAGCTTCGTTTGTAAAGCTTGACGACTTTGATATGTAAAAGACAATAATCGCCGTGACGAAAAAACACGGCACTACCTTGAAAGGAATGGTTATTAAAATGAATAAGGAATTTTTTGAAGCTGTGCAGATGCTTGAAAAAGAAAAAGGAATTCCTGCCGAGTATCTCTATGAGAAGATACAGAACGCCATAATCGTTGCGCTCCGCAAGGATTATAACGGCAAGGACGTAGTTTCGTGCGAGATTGATCCCGAAAATTATGAAATGAACGTATTTGTTCGCAAAAACGTGGTTGACGAAATCGACGACGAGGATACCGACATAACCGTAGCCGATGCTCAGCAGTATAAGCCCGGCGCCGAGGCAGGCGACATTATCGAGATAATGCTCGACACGAAGGACTTCGGCAGAATAGCGGCTCAGACCGCGAAGCACGTTATCCGTCAGGGTATACGCGACGCCGAAAAGGGTCAGATAATGATGGAGTTCCAGTCAAAGCAGCAGGAGCTTGTCACCGCTAAGGTTCTCAGTGTAGACCCGATTACCGGAAATGCCACTCTTGAAATCGGAAAGGCAGAGGCAATACTTCCGAAGGGTGAGCAGGTTCCCGGCGAGGAGCTTACCGTCGGTGAGCTTATAAAGGTATTTATAGTTGACGTCAGAGATACGGAAAAAGGCCCGAAGGCTATGATTTCACGCACACATCAGGGTCTTGTAAAACGTCTGTTTGAGACAGAGGTTCCCGAGATTTACGACGGCACCGTAACCATCAACGCAATTTCACGTGAAGCCGGTGCCAGAACAAAAATGGCGGTCAGCAGCAAGGATGAAAACGTTGACGCCATCGGAGCCTGCATAGGTCCGAGAGGTTCGAGAGTCAACAAGATAGTAGAGCTGCTCGGCGGCGAAAAGATAGACATAGTCAATTACAGCGAAGACCCCAAGCAGTTTGTTGCGGCTGCTCTCGCTCCCGCAAACGTACTTAGCGTAGAGATACCCGATTCGGAGGTTAAATCCTGCGTAGTTACCGTACCGGACAATCAGCTCTCGCTCGCAATAGGCAACAAGGGTCAGAACGCACGTCTCGCGGCGCGCCTTACCGGCTGGAAGATAGATATAAAACCCGAAAGCGGATTTTACGAAGGCTGAGTCTTTTGATGTTTAAGGGAGAATAAAATGAAGCAGAAAAAAATACCTCTGAGAAAATGTCTCGGATGCGGCTGCCAAAAGCCTAAGCAGGAGCTTGTGAGAGTTGTCAGAAGCGCCGAGGGCGAGGTCTCGCTTGACCTCACCGGCAAAAAGGCGGGCAGGGGAGCGTATATATGCAAAAGCGCACAGTGCCTCAAGGCGGCGCGCAAAGCAAAGCGGATAGACCGCGCGTTCTCGGTGACGGTACCCGACGATGTTTACGACGAGATGGAAAAGGAGCTTTCGGAAAATGAATGACAGGGCATTAGGGCTGCTCGGTATAGCAAGGCGGGCTTCGGCTTTGAGCCTCGGGCATGACGCGGCACTGTCCTCCGTAAAAGAAGGCAGAGCCTCAGTGTGCATTCTGGCCTCCGATTCGTCCGAAAGACTCAAGGACGAATTTATCTCCCTTTGCGAAAAGACTGGCGGCAAAACTCCGGCATTAACCCTTGGCTGTACAATGAACGATTTAGGCAGGTGCCTCGGCGCCAAGATGACCGCGGTATTAACGGTCAACGACGGCGGCTTCGCACGTAAAATAACAGAATTGATCCGGGAGGGAAAGTAATATATGACAAAAAAATATAAGATACATGAAGCAGCTAAAGATTTTGATATTCAGAGCAAGGATTTAATAGAGCTTGTCTCAAAATACTTTGACGGCGAGAAAAAATATCAGACCGCGCTCGAAGAGAAAGAACTTGATTTGGTTTTTGATTTGCTCTCAAAGCAGAATGCGCCGAAGAGCCTTGACAGCTATTTTGCAAGGCAGAAATCGGCGGAAGATGTTAAGGAAAAGCCGCAAAAATCCGCAGCCGAGCCAAAGAAGACGGCTTCCAAGGCGGATGCGGGCAAAACGAAGCAAAATGCAAAAACAGACAATTCGGCTCCGTTTAAGAGCAAAAAGGAAAAGAAGGAAAAAGATCCTTCAAAGCCGATGCAGTCGCGCACCAAGGGCGAAATGCGCCACGTTGATACAAGAGGCAACTCAGTTGACCTTGACAAGTACAACGAGCGTTATGAGAACATCGCTCCGGTAAACAACCGCAACAACGGCGACAACACCGTCCATAAGCAGAAGCTTAAGCAGAAGTCTCAGCAGTACAGAAGGCAGCAGGGCGTAAGAAGCCATAAGCGTGAGACCGAGGCGGAGAGACTGAAGAGAATAGCGGCGGAGCGCGCCAAGAGACACATTAAGATAACCATTCCCGATGAAATCACCGTAGGCGACCTCGCTCTTAAGCTTAAGATGACAGCTGCCGAGGTAATTAAAAAGCTTATGGCTCTCGGCATTATGGCTACCGTCAATGATGTTATCGACTACGATACGGCGGCGATAGCAGCTTCCGAGCTCGGCGCAAAGGTCGAAAAAGAGGTCGTAGTAACGATTGAAGAGAGAATTATCGACGATACCGAGGATACAGAGGAAAATCTTGAGCCGAGAGATCCCGTAGTAGTTGTTATGGGTCACGTTGACCACGGCAAAACCTCGCTTCTCGACGCCATAAGAAATACCTCCGTAACAGAGACCGAGGCAGGCGGCATAACTCAGCACATAGGTGCTTACAGAGTAAACCTTAACGGCCAGATGATAACCTTCCTTGACACTCCCGGTCATGCAGCATTTACGTCTATGAGAGCAAGAGGTGCTATGGCTACGGATATTGCCGTGCTCGTAGTTGCCGCCGACGACGGTATAATGCCGCAGACAATAGAGGCCATAAACCACGCGAAGGCCGCGGGAGTCAGCGTAATTGTAGCCATAAACAAAATGGATAAGCCGGACGCGTCACCGGACAGAGTTCTTCAGCAGCTCACCGAGTATGACCTGGTTCCCGAGGAATGGGGCGGCGATGTAATATGTGTTCCCGTTTCGGCTAAGACTCATATGGGCATCGACAAGCTTCTCGAGTCGATACTTCTCGTTGCGGAAATGCTTGAGCTTAAAGCAAATCCGAACCGTGCCGCAAAGGGTATTGTAATAGAGGCTAAGCTTGATAAGGGCAGAGGCCCCGTTGCGACGCTCCTTGTACAAAACGGTACGTTGAGGACGGGCGACATCGTAGTTGCCGGAACGACCGTGGGCAGAGTCAGAGTTATGACAAACGAGCGCGGCAAAAAGCTTGAAGAGGCAGGCCCGTCAGTACCCGTAGAGGTTATGGGTCTTGATGAGGTTCCGACCGGCGGTGACAAATTTGACGCCGTTTCCGACGAAAAGCTTGCACGTGAGCTTGTTGAGCAGAGAAAGCACGAGCAAAAGGAGGAGCAGTTCAAGCAGTTCCAGAAGGTAACTCTTGATAATCTCTTCTCATCCATAAACGAGGGTGAGCTTAAGGAGCTTAACATCATTGTCAAGGCGGATGTTCAGGGCTCAGTAGAGGCTGTAAGACAGAGCCTTGAAAAGCTCTCGAACGATGAGGTCAAGGTAAAAGTTATACACGGCGGCGTCGGTGCCGTAAGCGAATCCGACGTAATGCTTGCCGCGGCTTCAAATGCGATTATAGTAGGCTTTAACGTCCGCCCCGACTCCGTAGCCGAGTCAATAGCGGAGCGCGACGGCGTAGATATGAGAATGTACAGAATAATCTATGACTGCATAGAAGAGATAAGCGACGCAATTAAGGGCATGCTCGCACCGAAGTACCGTGAGGTAACGCTCGGCAAGGCAGAGGTAAGAAACGTATTTAAGCTCTCCTCCGCCGGTATGATAGCCGGCAGCTACGTTCTTGACGGCAAAATCACAAGAAATTCACAAATTCGTGTTGTCCGCGACGGCATAGTTGTTTCGGAGGACAGCATCGCATCCTTAAAGCGCTTTAAGGACGACGTAAAAGAGGTTCAGTCCGGCTACGAATGCGGAATCGGTCTTGAGAAATTCAACGACATTAAAGAGGGAGATATCCTCGAGGCATTCGTTATGGAGGAATACAAGGACTGATTCCTTTTATATGAAAGGAATTAAGCTATGGCAGGATACAGAAAGGACAGAGTCGCGGAGGATATTAAGCGCGAAATAGTTGCGCTTATCCGCGAGCTCAAGGATCCGCGCGTAAAAGATAAAATGCTCACCGTGGTAAGGGTTGAGGTAAGTCAGGACTTGAGCTATGCAAAGGTTTTTGTAAGCTCACTCTCCGGCATAGATGACGCAAAGCAGGCTGTAAAGGGGCTTGAGAGCGCAACGGGGCTTATACGGCACGAGGTCGGAAAACGGCTTCGTTTGAGAAAGGCCCCCGAGCTTAAATTTGCGGCAGATGATTCGGTTGAGCACGGTATGGAAATTTTCAGAAAGATTGAGGCTCTGAAAAAAGACGATGAAGAGGATAAATGAGGCCGAGGCGGCAGAAATTCTCAAAAGTAAAGACAACATTCTGATTTTGACGCACCGCAGTCCCGACGGTGACACGCTCGGTTGTGCTTTTGCGCTCCGACGCGTTCTCTCCGGGATGGGCAAAACGGTTATGGTTGATTGCTCCGACGACATACCTAATAAGTATTCGTATATGTGGGGAGAGTCGGAGGAAAATTACAATCCGCAAAAGAGTATGGATTTTTCTCCCGATTTTGTGTTGGCGGTTGATGTTGCCGATTCAAAGCTGCTCGGCGCGCGTCTTACGGAAAAATACCCAGAAATACCGCTGTGCATAGACCATCATATTTCAAATACGGGATATGCCGATATGCTCTGTCTTAAAGACAGTGCGGCGGCGTGCGAGATAGTTTACGACGTAATAAAGTGCCTGGGAGTAAAACCGGACGCTTGCACGGCAGACTGTCTGTATACGGGAATCTCAACGGACACAGGCTGCTTCAGGTATTCAAACGTAACTCCCGAAACTCATGTTAAGGCAGCGGAGCTTATTTCACTCGGAGCACGATTTGACGAGATAAACCGAGTTATGTTTGAGACAAAGACCAGAACTTATTTGCGGCTTGAGGAGCTCGTTTTAAATTCGATAGAAATGTACTTCGGCGGGAAATGCGCCGTTATCACAATCACCAAGGATATGTTTAAACAGAGCGGCTCAAACGAGACCGAGTGTGACGGCATAGCTTCTCTTCCGCGTAAAATCGAGGGCGTTAAGGTAGGCGTTACGCTTAGAGAACGGGTTGACGGCACGTTTAAGGTATCGCTCAGAACCTACGCTCCCGTAGACGCCTCGGCTATTTGCGCCAAGATGGGCGGCGGAGGTCACGCGCGTGCGGCGGGCTGTGATTTTTCGGCCGATTATGCCGACGGCAAAAAGCAGCTTCTTGAAATAATCAAAACGGAGCTTGAAAAAGCATGACAGGATTTATCTGCATTGACAAGCCTGAAAATATGACGTCGTTTACGGCGGCAAATTTGGTAAAGAGAATAACCGGCTCCAAAAAAGCCGGGCATACAGGCACGCTCGACCCTATGGCAACGGGCGTGTTGACTGTTGCCCTCTCGGGGGCGACGCGCTTTATAGAGCTTATTCCGGACCATGAAAAGAGCTACACAGCGAGAATTTTGCTCGGCGTCACAACCGATACGCTTGATATTACCGGAACCGTAACGGGCAGCTTCCCGGTAAGCGTTACTCCGTGTGAAGCTAAGGAGGCGGCGCTCTCCTTTTACGGCGAGCAGCTTCAGACTCCGCCTATGTATTCTGCCGTGAGCAAGGACGGAGTTCGTCTTTATGATTTAGCAAGGCAGGGCAAGGAGATTGAGCGCGAAAAACGCAAGATAAATATAACCGAAATTCGCGCATACGATTTTTCGGATAATGAGTTTTCTCTCGATGTGACCTGTTCCGCAGGAACATATATAAGAAGCCTTGCCGACGATATCGGCAAAAAACTCGGCTGCGGTGCGGTTCTCAAGTCGCTTCGCAGGACGAGGGCAAACGGATTTTCTACGGACGACTGCATTACGATAGAAAAGCTGCGTGAAATATGCGAAAACGGCGAGCTCGGCAATTATGTTATGCCGGTTTCAAGAGTTTTGTCACAGTACAAAGAAGTACACGTAACTGCGGCGCAGGCGGTCAGATTTAAAAACGGCGGAGAGCTGTTTCTCGACCGCATAGGAAATCCGAAGGGCGACGGCTTTTTCAGAGTTTTTTCGCCGGAGAATGAGTTTCTCGGAATAGGAGAAAAAAACGTCGAAACGGGATGTCTAGCGGTAAAGAGGGTGCTTCAAGGTGAATGAATATAAAAAATCAATAGCCCTCGGAACCTTCGATGGTTTTCATTTGGGGCATCAAAAAGTTATAGAGCTTTCTAAAAAGAGCGGATATATGCCGTATGTGCTGTTGTTTTCCGTTCATCCGCTCAAGTGCATCAAGGGCGAGGCTCCTCCCGAAATACTGACGGACGGTTTGCGCAAAAGCTTGCTCGGAGAAATGAACGTAGGTGCTTTGGAAATAGATTTTTCGGAAATAATGCACCTGTCTCCCGAAAGCTTTGTGCGTGATATTCTTGTCGGAAGATTTTCGGCAGGGGCAGTCTCCTGCGGTGAGAATTACACCTTCGGAGACAACGGCTCCGGAAACGTTGAGGTGCTGCGCAGATTATGCCGAAAATACGGTATAGAGCTTTATGTGGCACCGATGGTTGAGTTTGACGGCATAGAAATAAGCTCAACGCGCATAAGAGAGGCGATAAGAAGCGGTGATATGCAAACGGCGGCGAAAATGCTCGGCAGACCGTTTTCATACGACTTCACCGTGGTTGCCGGCGACAGACGCGGCCACCTTCTGGGCTTTCCTACAATAAATCAGTTTTTCCCCGACGGATTTGTGCAGCCGAAGCACGGAGTTTACGCTTCGTACGTAGAAATAGGCGGTAAGGCTTATCCGGCGGTGACAAATTTCGGTCGGCGTCCGACAATAGGTACTCCCTCGGTTCGCAGCGAGACTTGCATACTCGGCTTTTCGGGCGATTTGTACGGTACCGATACTGAAGTGCATTTGCTTGAATTTTTACGGGCGGAAAAAAAGTTTGACGGCCTTTCGTCTCTTTCCGCACAAATAAAAGCGGACAGCGAGAGTGCTGTGAAAATATTTGAAAATACTATTGCAAAAAATGCTTAAAAAAGGTAGAATTAACCTATAAATTCAATTTATAATTTACAAAAAGGGATGGTGTTTATCTATGTGGGCAATGAAGGTAGCTTATTACCGTGCTTTTCAGAAGGTCATGAAAATCTTTATGATGTTCCTTGACTGGTCTGAACCGCAGCTGCTTACAGGACCCGGAGCTATCAAAAAGCTTCCCGGCGTCATTAAAGACAAAGGTATCAACAATGTTATGATCGTCACCGATAAAGGCCTTATGAGCCTTCATCTTCTTGACGGGCTTTTCAAACAGCTCGAAGAGGACGGCATTTCATATACCGTATATGACGGTGTTCAGCCCAACCCCTCGATTGAAAATATCGAAGAGGCTCGCGCTCAGTTCGTAGCAAACGGCTGCCAGGCTATGATAGCTTTCGGCGGCGGTTCTCCGATGGATTGTGCAAAGGCTGCCTGTGCAAGAGTAGTAAGACCTAACAAGACCATTCCGCAGATGCGCGGTCAGCTCAAGGTTATGCACAAGCTTCCTCCGTTCTTCGCAGTACCCACAACGGCCGGAACAGGCTCAGAGACCACTCTTGCCGCTGTTGTTTCAAATACCAAGACTCATGAGAAATATGCCATAAACGACCCGTGCCTTCGTCCGAAGTTTGCGGTTCTTGACCCGGAGCTTACCGTAGGTCTTCCTCCGCATATCACCTCCACAACGGGTATGGACGCGCTCACCCACGCGGTTGAGGCTTATATAGGCAAGAGCAATACAAAATCAACACGCGATTATGCAGAAAAGGCGGTCGCAATTATATTTGCAAACCTCGAGACCGCTTACAAGGACGGTAAAAACATAAATGCAAGAGGGCAAATGCTTCTCGGTTCGTTCTACGGCGGTATGGCTTTCACAAGAGCTTATGTAGGCTACGTTCACGCTGTTGCTCATAATCTCGGTGGTATGTACGGTATTCCGCACGGCCTTGCAAATGCAGTTATTCTTCCGGTTATGCTTGAGGAATACGGCGCAGCCATCTATCCGCAGCTTTCAAAGCTTGCCAACTTTGCCGGCATTGAAGGCACAAGCGATGATGATAAGGCCAAGAAGTTCATTGCCGAGGTTTATGCCATGAACGAGAGAATGAATATTCCGAAGGGCTTTACCCAGATTAAGGAAGAAGATATTCCGACTATCGTATCAAGGGCTCTTAAAGAGGCAAATCCGCTCTATCCCGTTCCCGTTATCTTTGACGAGGACAGAATGACTCAGATAGTCAAGAAGCTTATGATTACCGAATAAGCGATAACTCAAAGTAAAAAATCAGCGAGTGTATTTTGGTTAAATCGAAATACACTCGCTTTTTTTATGCTTTTGTTTAATTGTGCTCGTTATTCTTTAAGGGAGACGCGGTATCTTTTTCCGCAGCGGTTGTGGCCGGTGTTGTCGTGCCGTGACTGTCCGTTGCGTCCGGCTTTGTTGCGGCTGACGGGTCGGTCGTATTCTGCGGCTTTGTTGTTGCAGGCGATGTTGTTGTTTCGGGCTTTGTGCTGCTTGGCGGTTCATCGGATGCCGATTTCGGTGCAATTACAACCGCTTGACAATTCAGCGCGTTGTATGCGGATATAACCTTGCTCTTGTCATAACGCATATTTTTACATTGTAACGAATCGTTAAAGTAGTATCCGCTGTCATCGTAGCCCACAAGAAGCAGACAGTGCATGGGAGTTATCCACGTGAATTGGTCGGATGTACCCGTGATATACCAAGTCTTGTATCTTCTTGCCGGAGCCATATTTTGCGTAGCCCATACAAGCACCGGAATGTCGTTATCTATATATTTTGAGCATAGCTCGTCTATGGAGCTGCCGTATATTGTTTTTACGGTGTAATTTTTGCCGATGAATTTATTGACTGCGTTCTCAATTACCGGTGCCCAACAGCCCCACCCGTTTTTGCTGTAAGGGTCGCCCAAAAACACCTTGCGCGGATCGTCTCCGAATAAATTTCCGCTTTCGTCGCTGTACGGTGTGCGTCCTTTGTCGAGATAATTGTCTATAAAGGTTTCGGGAGAAATAGATATACCGAGGTATTGAAGTGCCATAACCGCAGAGATGCTTTCACAGCCTGTGGGATATTTTTTTCTCTGGTCGATAAACGGCACGTTTAAAAGCTTTGTGGGCGTTATGCTCGGCTTCGGCTGCGTCAGTTTTTTCGGTATCGCCGGAGCGGCTCGCTCTACCGGAGCTGTTGTGCCGACGGGCTTTACAATCGGAGCTGTTTCGGATGCTGTCTCCGACACGGTTTCTTCCCCAAAGAGAGCTTCTTCCGATTCCTCCGAGTAAGTCTCGGTTTCGGGCACAAATTGCGCTGCCGCCGCTTTTTTCTTTGCTCTCGATACAAGCACCGCGGCGGTTATGCATATCGCAACCGTAACGATACCGATTATAATAATAATTGCATTTTTCTTTTTACCGCATTTGAAATTCACTTTTTTAGCCCCTTAAAATTATGATTTATTTTTCTTTTCCTTGTAAAACACGCTGATGATCCAATAATACAGCGGAATTATAAGGAAAATAAGCCATTGCGGATGCCACATTCCCGCGGTAAAGCCAAAGAGCAGGTACACCGCGACCAATACAAGATGTATCGGCATAGTGAGAAGCATTGCCTTTTTGGTTCGGCAGCAAAGAGCACCGCCGACGCAGTAGTAAACAGGTATAAGCAGCAGTATTATCCAGCCGGGATGCCAGTTACCGTTCATAAAGCCGAGAAGCAGATATGCTGCGGCAATTAAAATCGGAAACGGGAATTTTACCATTTTGCGGCCGACCCTTTGCCTCTCGGACATATCGGCAAGCTTCTTTTCTTTAAGCTCTGCCTTTGTCGGCTCATTGTTCGGCGTATCCTCCTCTTGCGCTTTGGGACCGTTGAGAATTTCGTCAAGCGGTACGCCGTAAAGCTCCGCGAGAGCAACTAAATTATCCGTGTCGGGCGACGCCTCCGCGCGCTCCCATTTCGAAACAGCCTGGCGGCTGAGTCCGAGCTTTGAGGCAAGTGCTTCCTGCGAGAGATTATGCTCCTTGCGAAGCTTAACGAGTCTGTCGGCTATTTCTATATTCATCTGTTATCTCCTGTTCGTGAATGTATTATTTTGCTGTGTAGCCCATTCTTGTGCAGTTCTCTATATGCTCATCGTATGACGCCGAGAATGCCGAGTCATAGGGCGGCTCGGTGTTTATTACAAAGTATAGATAATCCGTGTTGTCTGGCTGCAGCGCGGCGTTAATCGACTCTATGCCGGGATTACAGATAGGGCCGGCCGGAAGTCCCTGACAACGGTATGTGTTATAGTAATACTTGTATTCGTCTATTTTATCGGGATACTGAAGCTCTATAACGCCGGTGCAGTATTTTACCGTTACGTCGCATTGCAGCTTCATTTTTGCGTTGAGCCTGTTGTATAAAACGGAGGAAATAAGCGTCCTCTGCTCGGGAGTGTACGCCTCTTTTTCGATTATGGAGGCTACCGTGAGAACCTCGTGAACGCTCCTTCCCATAGAGGCAGCCTTTGCCTTCATATCGTCGGTAAAGCGTGACTGAAACGTCTCAACGAGCTTGTCTATTACCGCTGTCGGGTCGCTGTTTTTCTTGAATGTATATGTAGCGGGGAAAAGATAGCCCTCAAGAGGGAAGCAAACGTTCTGCGCATTTTTGACGTCTGCGAGAATCCCGTATTTCGAAAGGTCGTAGCTTTGTGCCGCGGAAATGAAATCCGCAGAAGAGCAAATCCCGTTATCCTCCATAAGCCACGAAATTTTAACGAGCGTATATCCTTCGGGAATTGTCACCGTAGCGGTGTTACTGTCCGAGGTGCTCTCTTTATTGCCCGATTTTTGCGTAGCGGGTGCGTCGGGATCATATGTTGCGGTTGTGTCGTTGCCGGTCTTTTTTTGGCAAGCCCCGAGCAGCAACACAAGCACGAGACACATAATAACCGATACGGCTTTTTTAGTTGATGATTTATTCATATGTAAAAATCCTTTTTTAATTGAATATTAAAATATATTTTAACATTTTACGAACGCTTTTGCAATTACTATATAAAAGAAAAGGGGAGCAATCGTCTGAGACGACAGCTCCCGGTTTTTTTGTAAGCTGAGCGGCTGAAAAACCGCGCTCTGTTTTTTGTTTACGGATTATTTTTGATGCTTTACTTTTTTTCGCTCGACTCTATAAGCACATATGAGCCCGACCAAACGATCATTCCTATATAGAGGAAGAGCAGCATAAACCAGCCGGAGCTCACCTGAACTACGGTGAATTTGGCTATGTACGGAATTATCTGCGTTATTACGGCAGAGCCGAAAAGGCCCGATACACCGGAGAGAAAATCCGCGATTGTAATTGTACCGTTAACGATAGCGGCGGCAATAGATTTAAAGCAAATCAGCATTCCGATTACGGATACAAGCCCGACGATAGAAATTATGAGCTGAGGGATTTTCTTCTTGCTTATAAGCGCAAAGAAGAATATGACAACAGCCAAAAGAAGAGCTATCGCAAAGAATATCAATGTGCCGAGCAGCGCGCCGTGTACCGGTGACAGAGCGTCCCATATAGAAGAGAGGCTGCCCTTGTCGCCGCTGCCGTCGTGAACGAGCGAGACAACACGCTTTATGCTCCAATAATCATATGATGTGCCGTCGTCGCTTGAGTCACCCTTTAGCTTGGCTACAAGCTTATATATATCGGACTCGATAACGGTGTAAACAAGATTCCCGAAATATGCGACTATCGGTACACACACCGCCATTGCCGCCATAATAATGCGGTACAGAATATCGGTGCCGAGATTTTTATTTTTTTGCTTGGTTTTTGCCATTTAAACTCTCCTTTATTTGCCCCACGAGGAATTCAGCGGAACAGTCAGGTTGAATATAATATTATCACAAGTTGAATTTTTGTCAACACAGAAGTAGCCCTTGCGCATAAACTGGAAAACATCGCCCGGTTTTACGTCCTTTAAGCCGCTCTCTATAAGGCATCCCGTTAACACCTTTAAAGAGTCGGGATTTAAGTTGTCCTTAAAGCTGCCGGTGCTCTCGTCTGACGGGTTCGGCACGTTAAAGAGCCTGTCGTACATATTTACGGTAGCCTTAAAGCTGCCTTCTGCCGATACCCAATGAATGGTCCCCTTGACTTTTCTGCCGTCGGGTGAATTTCCGCCGCGGCTCTCGGGGTCGTAAGTGCAGTGAACCGTGGTGACTTCGCCGTTTTCGTCACAGTCAAAGCCGACGCATTTCACAAAGTATGCACTCTTGAATCTTACCTCGTTGCCGGGGAAAAGCCTGAAATACTTTTTAACAGGCTCAGCCATAAAGTCCTCGCGCTCAACAAAAAGCTCTCTCCCGAAAAGAACTTTTCTTGTGCCCATTTCGGGGTGATTAGTGTGAACCTCAACTTCTATTTCTTCGGTCTTACCCTCGGGATAATTGTCTATAACTACCTTGAGCGGGTCGAGAACAGCCATTGCTCTCGGAGCGTTTTCGTTAAGCTCGTCACGTACGCAGGATTCGAGAAGATCCATACTTACTACCGAATAAGCCTTTGAAACACCGATTTTTTCGCAGAATGTGCGAATTGCCTTTGCCGGGTATCCGCGGCGTCTCATACCGCTTATTGTAGCCATTCTCGGGTCATCCCAGCCGTCAACAATGTGCTCGTTTACAAGTGCGAGACATTTGCGCTTACTTGTAAGGCAGTAATTCAAATTGAGTCTTGCAAATTCTATCTGTCTCGGCACATTTTTAAAGCCGAGCTCACGAAGGAACCAATCGTAAAGCGGTCTGTGATTTTCAAATTCGAGAGAGCACAGCGAGTGTGTTACACCCTCTTTGTAGTCGGAGAGCGGGTGTGCGAAATCATACATGGGATATACGCACCACTTGTCGCCGGTCTGATGATGCGGAACGTGCGCAATGCGGTAAATAACGGGGTCGCGCATATTTATGTTAGGCGACGCCATATCGATTTTTGCACGCAAAACTCTTGCACCGTTCGGGAATTCGCCGTTTGTCATACGCTTGAAAAGGTCGAGGTTTTCCTCTGTTGTTCTGTCGCGGTAAGGACTGTTTTTACCGGGCTCGGTAAGAGTTCCGCGGTATTCTCTTATTTCGTCTGCGGAGAGGTCGTCAACATATGCCTTACCGTCCTTAATAAGCTTTACCGCACATTCATAGATAAAATCAAAATAGCTCGACGCATAAAGGCACTTGTTCCATTTGAAGCCGAGCCACTCTATATCCTCTTTTATGGCGTCTACGTATTCGGTGTCCTCTTTCTGCGGATTTGTGTCGTCGAGACGCAAATTGCATACTCCGCCGTATTTCTGCGCCGTACCGAAGTTTATGCAAATTGCCTTTGCGTGGCCTATATGCAGATAACCGTTGGGCTCCGGAGGAAAACGTGTCTGGACGTGGTCGTAAACCCCTTCTTTTAAGTCCTCGTCGATAAAGTCGTGAATAAAATTCGACGACATTATTTCTTCGTCCATTATTTTACCTCCTTGTAGTAATTTATTGCGTCCGCTATACGGCTTTCTGTTTCGTCTTTGCCGAGTATTTTCATAATTGCGCAAAGGTCGGGCGTATTTGTCCTTGACGTTACGGCTATTCTGATAACCGTGGAAACATCGCCGACGTGACCCTTATATTTTTCGGGATTTTGCTTGTATTCCTTGACATTAGGCGTGAAGCCGAGGGGCTCGCAAAGCTCCTTTATCTTTTGGAACCAGACATCCTTGTCATCCTCCGGGTCGTATACCTTTAAATACTCGGTGAGAATTTTTTCGGCGTCCGAGGGAGTGATGTTTTCGGGCAGCGTATAGTCTTTTTTGTAATACATGGGATAAAAGTAAGAGAAGTAATCCTTGACTTCACTCCACTTTGCTATATCCTTGCGCGGCTTTTTGCCTCCGCGGTCAAGGTTCATCATAAGCTTTGCTTTGCTTTCGTTTTCCGAAAGAACGGTATAATATTCGTCGTCGTATTCCTTTGCCCATTCAAGGGTTCTCTCATATACTTCGTCTGCGGTCATAACGGAAATTACGTTTTTACTTATATCATTTAATTTCGCAAGGTCAAAAAGGCAACCGCTGACGCTCATCTTTTTAAGGTTGAACGGGAAAGAAAATATATCCGCCGTCTTGTTTGCTCTGCGCCAATCCTCAAAATTCGAATTTAAGAGAGTCATAATGTATTCGGTGAGCGCTTCCTTCGGGTAACCGCTCTGCGCGAAATAGCTTACCGACGCCTCGGGGTCCTTGCGCTTTGAGAGCTTGCGCTTTGTGCCGTCCGTTTCGTCCGTTTTCATAACCTGCGGAGTGTGCGCGTATTTCGGAACCTTAAAACCGCACGCCTTAAATAAAGCTATGTGTTTGGGGACGGAGGAAATCCACTCTTCGCCTCTTATAACGTGAGTTGTACGCATAAAATGGTCATCGCAAACGTGCGCAAAGTGGTAAGTGGGTATGCCGTCGCTCTTTAAAAGCACTTCATCTATAATGTTTTCGGGCATTTCGATTTTGCCGCGTATCATATCGTCAAAGACAATTCTTTTGTTTTCATCGCCGTTTGAACGGAAACGAAGCACATACGGCTTGCCCTCTTTTATGTTCTTTTCGATTTCTTCGTAGGTTAAATTACGGCACTTTGCATATTTGCCGAAATAACCTCTTATAAGAGCACCGTCCTTTTCCTGTCTGTCGCGAAGAGCCGTAAGCTCCTCCGCCGTGCAGAAGCAAGGGTATGCAAGTCCCTTTAAGACAAGACTTTTTGCTACTGTTTTATAAATCTCTTCACGCTTGCTCTGCGTGTAAGGGCCGTAGTCGCCCTTTTCGCTGTCTATGCCGGTAACGCCCTCGTCAAATGTAATGCCGAACGACTTAAAGCCGTTTATGATGGCGGAAACGCCGTCGGAAATTTCTCTCTTTTTGTCGGTATCCTCAATTCTCAGATACACTATTCCGCCCGAGGCCTTTGCCGTCAAATAGTCCGTCAGCGCGCCGAAAAAGCCGCCGAGGTGAAGGTAGCCCGTGGGGCTCGGTGCAAATCGCGTGACGCGCGCACCCTCCTTCAAATTTCTTTCCGGATAGAGCTTTTCGTAGTCCTCCGGTGTTTTTGTGATTTCGGGGAACAAAAGCTCCGCGAGTTTTTGATTGTCAGTCATATCGGTACACCCCTGAATAAAAGCAAAAAGCCGCTCTCGGCGGCTTAATATTAGGATAACATTAACCGGCGTTTTTATGAGATTTTTTATCTTCGTCCGGGAAGGTCTTTCTCTCAATAACAGCGCCGAGCGAGCGGAATTTTTCAACGACATTTTCATATCCGCGCTCTATGTGATAAATTTCTTCAATCTCTGTAACGCCCGTAGCGACCATGCCTGCTATCATCATAGCCGCGCCTGCGCGAAGGTCGTCCGCTCTTATAGGTGCACCCTTAAGCGATGGAACGCCCTCGATAATAGCTGTTTTTCCGTCGACGTGTATTTTGGCACCCATTCTTGTGAGCTGCTCCGCATAGCGGAAACGATTGTCCCAAACGCTCTCGGAAATAATGCTTGTACCGTCAGCCAGGCATAAAAGCACGGCGAACTGCGGCTGCATATCGGTCGGAAATCCCGGGTGAGGCATAGTTTTGATGTTGCACTTGCCCGGTCTGCGGTCGCATGAAACTCTTACGGAGTCATCATATTCGGTGACGGTGACGCCGCATTCTATAAGCTTTGCCGAAATACTCTCGAGATGCTTCGGAATAACGTTTTTTATAAGCACGTCACCCCTTGTGGCGGCTGCCGCAACCATATAGGTTCCGGCTTCAATCTGGTCGGGAATTATGGAATATTCGCAGCCGTGCAGGTGCTCTACGCCGCGAATTTTAATAACGTCCGTGCCTGCGCCTCTGACGTCGGCACCCATGGTGTTAAGAAAGTTTGCGAGGTCTACTATGTGAGGCTCTTTCGCTGCGTTTTCGATTATTGTAAGACCCTTTGCCTTTACTGCTGCCAGCATCACGTTTATGGTAGCGCCGACCGACACAACGTCAAGGTAAACAGCGTTGCCCAAAAGAGACTCGGCTCTTGCGTTGACCATCGCGTTTTCCTCCATGGTCACCTCGGCACCGAGAGCCTCAAAGCCCTTTATATGCTGGTCAATGGGGCGAACTCCGAGATAGCAACCGCCGGGCATTGCAACCTTGGCCTTGTTAAATCTGCCGAGAAGTGCGCCTATAAGGTAATATGACGCGCGAAGCTGTTTTGAAAGCTCGTGCTCTACTACAAATGAATTTATGTGACGCGTATCTATTTCAATAGTGGAATTGTTGATGAATTTAATTGACGCACCCATATTGCTCAAAATGTTGAGCATTGCGGTAACGTCGCTGATATTCGGTATATTTTCTATGCGGCATACATCTTCGGCTAAAATTGTAGCCGGAAGGATGGCAACAACGGCGTTTTTTGCGCCGCTGACAGTAACCTCTCCCTTAAGCCTATGACCGCCGGTAATAACGAATTTATCCAAAGGACGGTTCACTCCCTAAAGTTTTTATGTAAAGAAAAAATTAAAATCAAGCAAGCCTGAGGCAAAAACGGGCGCACTTCGCCGTACCTCGAGGCATATAATATGGTTATTATACCACCGAGCAGCGTAAATTAAAAGTTATTTTTTACTCTTTTTTTGTATATGGTGATTTTTTGTTGAAAATAATAAAACATTTGTTTGAATACATCCGTTTTCGATATAATACGCTTTATATTTGCATTTTTTTGTGTTACAATGTCTAAAAAAAGAAACGGTGCTTATAGAAAATGAAACTTACATTTTGGGATGCGGTAAACCCGTTTGCCGGCGAATATATATTCGACGAGCCGCAGCAAAGACTTGAATTTATAATTACGGCGGCAATAGCCGCGGTGCTTTTGCTGCTGTTTTGTATTTGCCTTAAAAGGGCGATAAAAAAACATAAAAACGATTCGGAGAAAAAGTGATGTCACTCAGTAAAAATCAGAATGTAGAACTCTATATAGACAGCTTTACGAGCGAGGGCAGCGGCGTCGGAAGATATGAAAATATGGCTGTTTTCGTTTCGGGCGCAGCGGCAGGCGATAAGGTAACGGCGCATATAATTAAGGTTAAAAAGACGTATGCCGTCGCCCGCGTCGAAAAGGTGCTAAGGCCCGCAAAATCGCGTATAATGCCTGCGTGCCCGTATTTTCCGTCATGCGGCGGCTGCGCTTTTCAGCACATATCGTACGAAAAAGAAAAGGAGCATAAGAAAAAGCGCGTCGAAGATGCGTTTTCTCATATTGCCCATATCAATATAGAGGCGGAAACGCTTCTGTCCGACAATAAAACGACCTGTTATCGCAATAAGGCACAGTATCCCGTATCGTTTGACAGGCAGCTTAAAATAGGCTTTTTCGCTCCGCGCTCGCACCGCGTGGTAGATTGCGAAAACTGCATATTACAGCCGCCGATATTTGCGGATATAGTTAAGATTTTCAGAAAATTTATAATTAAAAACGGTATAACGGTATATGATTCCGAAAAGCATACAGGGCTTTTAAGGCATATATATCTCCGTCTTGCCGAAGCTACGGGCGAGGTTATGGTATGCGCCGTTATAAACGGTGAGGATTTGCCGCACAAGAACGAGCTGATTGAGAAGCTTACCGAAATACCCTCGGTTAAGAGCATAGTTTTAAATATCAACCGTGACAGGACCAATGTGATTCTCGGTAAAGAGTGCGTGACTGTTTGGGGAAACGACTGCATATATGACGTTCTTTGCGGAGTTAAGGTCAGATTGTCGCCGCTGTCGTTCTACCAGGTAAACCACGATATGGCACAGCAGCTTTATGAAAAGGCGGCAGAGTATGCCTGTCTCAGCGGCAAAGAGACTGTGCTCGATATGTATTGCGGAACGGGCACAATAGGTCTTTCCATGGAAAAAAAAGCAAAGAGGATAATAGGGGCGGAGATAGTTCCGGAGGCTGTGCTTGACGCAAAGCGCAACGCCCTCGAAAACGGCATAGAAAACGCCGAATTTATATGCGCCGACGCAGGAGAGGCGGCACAGGAGCTGTCGTCACGCGGAATAAAGCCCGATGTGGTGCTGCTTGACCCGCCGCGCAAAGGCTGCTCCGAAATGCTCTTGGCGGAAATCGTAAAAATGTCGCCCGAACGCATAGTTTATGTGTCGTGCGACCCGTCTACTCTCGCAAGGGACTGCTTTAGGCTTAAAGACCTCGGATACGAGACAAAACGGCTCGCCGCCGCCGACCTTTTCCCCCGTACCGTTCATGTTGAGACGGTTGTTCAGTTGGTTAGAAAAAAGCCGGATACATATATTGACATTACCGTTGATATGGATGAGTTTGATTTAACATCGTCCGAAGCAAAGGCAACTTATGATGAAATCAAAGATTACATATTTGATAAGCATCGTGTGAAAGTATCTTCGCTTTATATCGCTCAGGTAAAGCAAAAGCACGGTATTATTGAAAGAGACTGCTACAACAATTCTAAAAACGATAACCAAAAGCAGCCTCAATGCCCGCCGGAAAAGGTAAAGTTGGTTGAGGAAGCCCTGCGACATTTTAAGATGATTTAATAAGGAGTTTCTAAGGAGAAAAGCATGAACTTGGAACGATACAAAACAGAAATAGAACTGATAGAAAAACAAAATAACGTTGAACACGATTTGTACAATATTATTGCAGAAGTGATGAGAGAAAGGCAATCTTTTTTTAATGTTTCACTAAGAGATGTCAGCAATCGACAAAGAACAAAGGAAGCCAAAGAAAAAGTTCTTTGGGGATTAAAAGGCTTTCCGGACTTTGTTATTTTTGATAAAAAGTATGAACCTGAACAAAATGTTGATAGAAAATATTTATACGGCGCAATAGAAGCAAAGTTTGTAGATAAACCGCTTTTTAATGAGAACGATGACTTAAAGCAATTGTGGGGGCATCTTTTATGGTTTAAAGAAATAATCTATACAAATGGAATAGTATGGGAATTTTATAAAATTGATGATTTTAAAATAGATGAAATTACAAAGGGAAAACTTATTTGTTTACAAAATGAATCGTATCTCAAGTTGGCAAAGAAAGGAATAATATATCGAAAGATTGATAATCTTTTAGATTGTGTTTGTAGAAATTATTGTATAGACGAATTACGAAAAACTGAACCGTTTGTATTACGCGACGAAACAAAAGTGTGGCAGGAAGAACAATGGAATAAGTTAGTAGATTATTTGGACAATTACAAATTTCCGTTATCGAATCAAAGATAGAACAATGCGGTAAAGTGTAGCTTTATCTTTTTCAAAAATTCAAATTCTGCAATGTAAGGAAATCCACACATTCGACAATAGATGTCACCTCCTTGTAAAATGGTATTACCAAATACAAGGAGGTTTTACTATGAAAACAGATTTTGAAAATCGGAGTATTAATTATGTAGCGCAAGGCAATTATCAACTGCCTTGTGTTACTGCCAAAGAGCAAAATGAACTATATATCGGCGTGTGGGCAAATCGTCACAGACAGTATCTTAAACAACATTATCGCATAAGATATTACAATCTGCTCACATCGGAAAGGCTGTACCCTTACCTTGCGGACATAGAGGAACAGGCACAAACAATGTTTTCGCACCTTGTCAAATCACTTGCCGAAAAAGAAAATGTTACAGAAAAACTGAAAGCTGATAACCCTATGCTATGGGTGCAGAAGATGAACAATATCCGTAACAGAGCAACGGAAGTTGTGAATAGAGAGGTGATTTTTGTATGAGAAAAACCGTATTATTCACAATGATATTAACTCTCATTTTTACTATGGTAGGTTGCACTGCCCATAACGAGCCAGGCAAAAATGCGGTTGTTAGTTCATCAAGGAATACCGTATTTGATGTTATGCAAGCGGAAGATTTGTCCGAGAAAACAGAAGACGAAACGGTTGAGAAAAGTACATTTTCGGAAGAAATAACACCGCCGCCTGCCGCTGAAACCGGTACAGAAAAGGTGTCAAAAAAGCCGATTTTTTCTCAAACCACAACGGCAAATAACGAGCCAAAGCAAGATGCTCATACGCAAACAGAACCGCTCAAAAGCGAAAAATCTGAGTCTGAAATCGCAACAAATACTGTTTCGGAAGTCACAACAGCAGTTAAACAAATTGAAGAATTTGATATATCGTATTGGATTTCTTACGCACAGAATTATGCTCAAAGCATTGGTTTTACTCTTGATGAAACAGCTACCGAATGTTGGGATAATCCAATATCCGCTAATGCAAGTAATAAGAATATCGGTACTGATATTGAAAGCAGATTGAACAGATACAAGAATGTTGATGGATTTACTTCGGCGTGGATATGGTCAGAAAAAATATCAGATACACAGTATGAACTCTACATCGGATACGCATAAAATTAAAGCACGGATTGCAGAAATATTCTGTTGTCCGTGCTTAGTTTTTGTTTGATATTTGGTTTTGAATGTTAATACCGCCACAGATAAAAAGGAGTGTGCAATCTCAGCGAGCAGACCGGTTGGATAACCAAACGGTAATCTGCCCGCTTTCTGCACATACTGAGCGAGCAGACCATTTATGGACAGGTAGTCCAAAACGGTGCTGTCGCTCGTGCTTTCAGCGGCAGTGTATTTGGGCAGCCCACTCCCAAATACCTCGTTAGGGTGACACCCTAAGACCTGACAAAGTATTAAGAGCATTTATAGACGCCTTTATGAGTCTAAACTGCCATATAGTTCCATTGAATGTTTGTTTTTATATTGCTTAAATAGTGTTCTCTGATATGTTCTATAAGTCAACTGTTTGCTGGTATTAAAATGATAATAGCCCCAATAGAAAAATAAGTTAGATTGATTTGTCATTAAAAATTCAAATATTAAGTTATTTACCTTATCGCATGGAGAAGTTCCGGTACAATGAATCTCATTGACTTTACTTTGCAATTTTGCTTTTAAACCTGTCGATATATATGGGCAATTGCAAAATATTAGCACATACCAAAACTCGCGTTGCAATAAAGGTTCATAGGGAATCATATTAGAAATATTATTATCAATAATTGTTTCTACTTCTTGTAATATAGTTGAATTATAAGTTTTATCATACTGACTATATATCAAGTAATTAGCCAAAATTATGGGGTTGTTTTCTGCGATTACATTCTCAAGCAATACATCTTCGCTATGCTTTAGTAAAGATATTTTATATTCGTAAAAGAATACGAACCAATTACATATATCATTAAGATTCGCCTTTTCATATATGAACGAATATCTTCTGATAAGATTGAGCAGTTTTTTATGATTCTTTTCATCTTCTTTGAATTTTAATTCATCATCAAGATACACTATCATTGAAATTACTTTTTGAGAATGCTCAAAGCATGGACAAAATGAATATACAAAAAAAGCTAACTCAAGAAAAATAAAAGCTTTGTTTGTCTTGCCGTCATCAAAAAGTTTATAACCATCTTTTTTATTACTAATATTGTTCAATAATGTGCTTAAAATATATGAAACTATAAATCGTCGATCTTTTGGGAATTCGTTCATTAACAAGGAAAATTCATTCTTCATTCTATCTAAAGATATATATCCGTTTTTAACCAAATAATCTATTTCTTCTGATTCGTGCAATTCCCTTTTTTTATAAAACAATTCGGAGACTTTATCGGCAAATAATCTTGTTTTGTCTATCCAATCGTTTAATACAACAGGGGTCTCTGTAGTATAATATTTCAGTTCGTTTAAATGCAACAAATACTTTTGTGCAGTAGATTCTATTGTTTTTACAATAGTATCTGTAATAATAGGTGTGTTTGCAAAAATATAAATATCGTCTACATATCTAAAAACCCTAAAATCTTTTGATATTGAAAGACCTTTAGTTTGAAGATTTTGGAGAATTTCTTTATCAATATGTTGAAGCAATATTTCGGCAATCATTCTTGAGAATTCAGGCCCTACAATAACGCCATTAGAAGACTTACCATTAATATTTTGCAAAACCCTATCAATAACAATAAATAGGTTGCTATTTTTAGCTTCTTTTGAATCAATAGTATTTCGCTCTATAATCCATTTATATGTATGCGTATAGATACTGCTAAAACACGATTTGTAATCAACTTTTGCAAAATATTTATATTTGAAATTACATTGTTGCCATAATCTTGAGTTAGTAAAAGAAGAAACTGAATTAAATTTGTGAATTTTAAAATATGCACCTGTTTGTTGTAAAACGCTTTTATCTATTTTTTTTGAAGTTTTTGCAAAATACTCTGTTAGTCGGTTGCTTTTTCTTTTATAAAACAAATCATTGTTTTTCCTATGATATCGTAATGAAAAGCAATTGTTATTTTCTAAAAAGCCCAAAATTTCCTTTTGATAGCATTCGATGAATAGATAAATATTTAATGCAGATATAGGTTGTGTTAAATTGATTTCCCTTACACCATCTACGCCTTTTAGAATGTTATATTTTAAGGGAGTAGAAGCCCATTTTCCACCATTAAACAGATATTTTTTTCCAGATGCTTTAAGTTCCATAAGTTCTTTAACAATACAATCCAACTCTTTTTGATGACCTAAAAGAAATTCGTAGAATTTACCGTATGAAAATAGTTCAGAAATTTCAACAGGCATAATATCAGTTAGAAGATAGTCAATTTTATTGCGTTCAATATTATTTTTATGTCCCATTGCTTTTCCATCTCCTTTATGTTACAATACTAATGTTAGAGTAGTACTGCTCTAACGGCGACTGTATGGTCGCACACATCAGCGGCATAATCGTTTCAAAGGGAAACCTAATGATTATGTTAAGAGTCTATATATATTTTTAGATTCGGTTAAAGGGTATCGGGGTAACTCGGTGCCCTTTGATTTTTAATGTCCAACTTTAACTTTAATTAAATAATCGCGAACTAATCCATCGTAACTTTTTGTCATATCCCAAATTCCAATTTGTTTACACATTTTATCTAAAGTATCTTTGCCAATTCCTATAGGTTCTACAAACAAAAGAGTTTTGTAATTTTTCAAATTATTATATAAATTATATATGGATTCTTCTTTTTTTCCTTTCAAAAAATATGGTATCGGGACTCCGTTATTTACAAATGCCTTATCAATTGAATTTTCTAAAAAATCTTTTGTTTCATCAGTAAGACAATCTAATCTATATCTTAGTTCTTGATAATTTGAAATAAAACCTTTTGTTTTCCAAATTAAAGATTTATATTTTGGTAGTTGATATACTGTTCTGCAAGTAAATGCTTTTATTTGATGTCGTAATAATTCAATATCTTTATCAGCTTGGTAAGCTTTTACAAAGTCATCAATTCGTTTTGAATATTTATCAATTTTCTTTTGTGTTATGCCATACTTGAAAGTAGTTTTAATTTTATTATGTGAATCAAATCTGGGTGATAATACGAATTGATATCCTAAAAAATCAAAATCATCTGATGAGTTTGATGTGGCCAAATCTCGGGCAGAAATATATTTTGTTTTTGTGTTGTTTAATCGTGTTTTGCAATCGTATTTCACAGCGATGCTTTTATCAAAAAATACTTCTTGTATAGCTTCATTGATAATTGATATACATAAGTTGGCCCCCATACGCTTGTTAAATACCAGTATCCCATCATCAATATAGCGACGATAGAAAATAAGCCCATGATTTTTAAACTTCAATGACAGAACCTCATCAAAATGTTTTGCAATTATTTCGCATAGTATATTCGATGTATTAAATCCAGCGTAAGCGTATTTGGTGCTTGTAACAAAATTTTCAAATAAAGCAATTTGAAATCTTTCTAAAGAAATTTTTGAAATATACTTGTTAAAAACATATTCGCTTGAAACCGTATTAAAAAAGTCTTCGAAATCAAATCGCAATATAGAGAAATCATTCATATTATGTAACGCACTTATTACATCAAATAATGAATGCATATACTCGTTTCGATTAGGATATCCAATATGGAACTTTTTATCTAAGGTTCTTTTTAAATAAATACACAATGTTTCTTCACACGAGAAGGTTTCATACGATTTCGTGTGCCTAATTTTTCCGATTTGTTTTTTATTAACTTCTTTGAATCTTGTAAAATCATAATTGCCGTTTTCGTAATCATTAATAACTTGCTGAATTAAAGAGTTAATAGCAGTTTCATTTTTTCTATCTTTTAATAACAACGTTGAATTTTGATATTCTATTATTTTTGTGATTTCCTTAGTTATACTCATAGACAATACCTATTATACTTTTCGCAATTTTTTCGATAAGCGGCACAACCACCGTATTGCCGCATTGTTTATACATACTTTTTAGTGGAATATTGGGAAAATCAAATGATGGCGGAAATCCCTGCAAAGCAAGGCACTCTTTCGGTGTTATTGTTCTAATTCCGAAGCTGTCTTTTATTATGGACACACGGTTATACCAAGTTCCCATATTTGCTTTAAGTGTAAAAGATATTCCGTCCTTACTTTTTTGAATGCCGTAATCGGAAAATCTGTATATTTGATTTTCATCGGTAATTGAAGCTTTCATTTTTTGATATTGGGCCGACTTTTCATCAAGATAGAATCTATCGTCAGCACGAATCGAACGGTCAATAATATCAAATATATTGTTTTTCAACGGTTGTTTCTCGGGGAATTTGAATTGGTTGCACATCTCAAAATCCTTAAAAGCAACGATATATGTTCTTGTCCTATGCTGCGGTATTCCGTAATTACAGGCATCTGCAATAATGTATCTTATGTAGTAATTCCTTTCCGACAGCTCATTGTGAATACGGTTAAATGTTTTCCTGTTGTCGTGTTCTGTAAGGTTTGCAACATTCTCCAAGAAGATAACGGGAGGTTGTAAGCCATCGGCGACTCGCATTATTTCAAAGAACAGATTTCCTCTTGAATCCTTAAAACCTTTTTGACTACCGCATACCGAAAATGATTGACACGGAAAACCTGCTGTCAAAACATCAACTTTTTCGAGTGTTCCAGTGTTCAAATGTCTTATGTCACCCTCAATAAGCTTCGTACTTGGAAAATTATGTCTGTATGTTTTACAAGCCGCAGTATCAATCTCATTAGCCCACGCAATTTCAAACCCCGCCTGTTCAAACGCTAAATCTATTCCGCCGATACCTGCAAATAAACTACCGATTTTTAATTTACTCATATCATTTATATAAATCTGATTTGAAAATTTATTGTAATATAATACTTTCCGTCATCACGCTTAAAAACATAACCCCAATCGCCTTTTTTGGGTTTTTGCTGACCGTTTTTTGTTGTTGCATCAAGTATTTCTTCATCTGAAACTTCTCGTCCTTCAAGGAATGCCTTGGCAACAACCCTGGCCTTATCTTTGTTTACACCTCGGCTCGGTCTGTCAAAAAATGTGTGCTCATACAAAAATGTATTAAAGACATCGTCGGAAACGGCTCTATAATAAAGCATTTCACCATTCGTCCCAACATCAATATAACCGCCGGAAAGTTTTCTCCTCCCGTCCCAAGATTCTGATGCAGTTAGTCCCGAAAAGGTTGCGTATAAAAAGTCTTTCATTTTTGCTTCGTACCATATCTCAGGTCTCCTTACACCAACAGGGTTTCTTTCCACGACCTTTTCGATAATATCTTTTGTTTTGCTGGAGGCAGCTCGGTCATAATAACCTATCTGAGTTAAAATTGCACAACTTAATATTTCCGGCATCTTCAATTCAATAAAGTCTAAATTTTCATTGAATTTATCAGAAGTGCCTTTAAACTCTAAAGTCAAATTAGGATTATTTTTTATGTATTCAAACATTCCTATTTCTGATGAAATATAATTGCCGTTTATTTGGTACATTTCCGCATCATCGCAACCGACTATTTCATACAAGAAGTTTGAGGCCATCGAAGAATTAAATAAGGAAGAAGCACTTCCTAAATGCGATTTTATTGAAAACCCGGTTGTTGATACCGCACGGTCTGTCGAATCTTGCATCGTGATTATTATATCTGTTTTCTTTCCATATTCGTTTTCGATTTCTCTCGGGAGCTTAGGAACTTTGGGTTGTGAAAACTTTAATTCTGATAAATATCTTTCTATCTCGGGTACATTAAACTTTCTATTCCCGGAAGTCACATTCTTTATAGCATCATATAAATAATCGGCTTTACAAATAAGTTCATCATACGGTAATACTTTGAAAACAATTCCGTTATCCTTGGCATCTACCGATTCTAATTCTCTTTGGAACTCTAAAATATGCTCTTTTTCATAGCGAATGATATTTAAAATGTCGATATAGACATTTTCGTCTTGTTCAAAATTCCTGTCAGCAGCATATATTCGTCCGTTTCCCAACAAACGCAAAAAGACATATGCCTCTGTCCATTCCCCATAATTAAACTCCCACATTATCAAGTACCTCCTTAATTTGCTTTGCAATGGCTTCAATAACATTCACCGTAACGCTGTTTCCGAATTGTTTATACAGATGAACATCTGCAAGCGGAAGATTGAATGTATCGGGAAATCCTTGTAAACGAGCCCACTCACGCGGAGTCATTTTTCGGATACCTTCTTTATTAATTTCGCCTTTGATATGTGTTGTAGGCGTTAAATCTTTTTGACGCTTATCTATAAGCAGATTTCGTTCTCTGCCCATTCCGCCGCATACTATTGCACCTGCTATACCGTCCCACTCTCGGATTTCATATCCAAAACCATTTCCCTTAGCTTCGTGGCGGGCTTTGTGTCTTCGCAATGTTTCCACATAAACATCACTTAAATAGTATTTTGCCGGTACAGATTTTTCCTCAACAATATCTTTAATTCGTTTTGTATCGTCGGTTGCCTTTGGAAATTCAAATTCTTCCGGCGCTATATCGTTTCTGAAAGCAACAATATATATTCTTTCTCTGTTTTGAGGAACGCCGAAGTCCTTGCTGTTCAAAACTTCGCTGAATACTTTATATCCCAAATCTTCAAATGTTTTTCTGATTATTTCAAATGTTCTGCCCCTGTCGTGAATTTTAAGCCCTTTAACATTTTCGCAAAAAATCACGCTCGGCTTATGATATTCGCAAATTCTTGCAACATCCATAAACAAAGTACCTCTGCAAAGTCCTTTGTAATTGTCGTCAAAGCCTTGTCTTTTTCCCGCAAGGCTGAATGCCTGACAAGGAAAACCGGCAAGACATATATCAAATTTAGGGATATCGCTTTCGTTTATTTTTGTTATATCTCCGGAAATTTCAAAATTATCGTCAAAATTTGCTTTATATGTTTTTTGTGCATATTCATCCCATTCGCTTACAAAAACAGTACTGATTTCATCTCCGAATGCTCTGTCAAATCCAAGGCGAATGCCGCCGATTCCCGCAAATAAATCAATAGATTTATATTTAGCCATTGTTACTTTTTACCGTCCTTTCAATTTCATCGGCACACGCCTGTAAGTTCTTTTTGATGTCATTACCCCAAAATCTCAACACAGTCCAGCCTGAATTTTTGAGTGTTTCATTAACCTCGTTATCTCGGGCGATATTTCTTTCGATTTTGGGAATCCAAAATTCTTGATTTGATTTAAATTCATTTTTCTTGTTGTCCCAATCGTAACCGTGCCAAAACTCGCTGTCACAAAAGACCGCAACTTTTTTACCGATAAAAACAATATCGGGCTTTCCAAACACCTTCTTGCAATTCTTTTGATAGCGCAAGCCCCTTGACCAAAGTTCTTTTCTTAACATTATCTCAATCTTTGTATCTTTTGATTTAACCTGTTGCATATTGTAAGTGATTTGCTCTTTTGTTTTATGCATCGGTTTTTTCCTCACTGTCGTTATAAAAGCTGCATATATCACCTATGTCACATTCGAGCGTCTCGCATATTTTCATCAGCACTTCCATACTGACAAGTTCATCTTTACTGAGTTTAGCCACAGAGTTGCTGCTGATGTGGGCTTTTTCTCTTAACTGGTATTTCTTCATCTTTTTATCAATCAGAATTTTCCAAAGTTTATCATAACTGACTCTCATAGCCTGCCTCCTTGTATTCACTCAATTATTATAGCACTAAAAAGAGTACTTTTCAATACAATAAGTTTGCAAACACCAATATTTTGTATTTACAGTCCTAAAAATATGCAGACAAAAAGCACAATAGTGAAACAAAAAGGATTAAATCGAATTTTGCTGTTTTGTTTCCCAAAATCGATATAATTTCAATTTTGGGAAGTTAATATTGTAAAGTTTGCAATTTAATAGTTACCAACCACTTACTCCTCTCGGTTCATGAATCGGGAGGAGATTTTTGTTTTACATACTTTTTTCATTTGAGGGTGGTAGGTAGACAACGCTGTTCTTGCTTCCAAAAAAGATAGAAAAAATTTTTTCAAAAATATGCAATTCTTTTTTTCTTTTGTGCAATGATGGGCGGAATTATCATGATAGATTCGATATTAGCTATATCATTTACAGATAAGGAGCGAGGGTTAGCCACGGAATTTTCTGATTATACTAAGAAAATTTCTATTTTGCAGGCAGACTCGTCAGAATCATTCAGTCAAGAGGACTTGATGTTTTT
>OHNP01000221.1_pt1 | contig 46190 bp, 37 predicted proteins | sample 1569531 | NCBI WGS metagenome assembly OHNP01 (sample SAMEA3879587, study PRJEB24766) | human gut metagenome | biome: human-associated habitat; feature: feces | place: USA | collected 1985/1987
GTTATTTTCTTATTATAATCTTGTTCTAAATTACCATTAGCATCATATTTGTACTCCTGAATAGAAGTTTTATTGCCATCAACGAAGTTAAATGCACCATTATAAAGAGGATCTGTTGCGGCATCCGTTACATTATTAAGTTGATTACCCACATACGTTAAGGACAAATCATCAATCTTTCCATAAGTACTCCCACTCACCTTACCATATCTTTGTAGACCGGTAATGTTTCCATTATGATCATAACCGATCACATTCTCTGAGAAGTTTTTTCCTGTAGGAGGAGTGATACTTGTTCCTTCGCCATAAATAGCATTTTTCATGCGACTCATATTATCATAAGTAAACTTATAACCACGTATGCCGTCTTCCCCACTCTTCCAAGTCATACTTCCAATATTGCCATTATAACATTGACTTCCATTCCCTGTGTTATAATAAAGATTTTGTTCGAAAAGTATTCCGCTGATTTGGGTCAACCAATTACGTATATTACATTCATAAGTCAGCTTATGTCCTGAAGTGCCATGATGCATTTTTGTTTTTAATCTCCCTAACTTATCATAGGTATTGATAGCAAGCTTTACTTCACTATTCCCATTTAACTTGTGTCTTACTTCTTGCAGGCGTTCTGCATGATCATAAACATAAGTATATAATTCTGTTTGCATCTCTTTCTCATTTACAGTGTGAATATGTAGATGTTTGAGGACTTTACCACTAAATGAATAGCTAAAGAAATCCTTTTCATATTTACCTAAGTGGTTCATAGAGCGGCTTTGTACTATTTGATCTTTATCATCATAGTATAAAGAAGCAAATAGTACAATATTTTCCTCCATTAATCCGGTTCCAGTTCCGGTTAATAATCCTTTAGCAGAAAGATTTTCAGGAGAAGCAATATATTGTTGAGTATAGTCTGTAGGGTGTGTACCATTTTCAAATCCATAAGATAATGAGCTTTTGTGAGTTGCTAAGCAGGAAAGATTCAAAAAATCATAATTATCATAGTAACTGATAGTTAATAATTTAGTGTAATTTATCCCGTTTTTCACTATCTCAGGGCAAATATATCCTGTTTGAAATAAGCCTGCTGCCGATGTCGAAAATTCCGTTATCATACTATGATTAGATATATCGGGAAGAGAGTTGGCAGTACAAAGGCCTCGGATAACCTCTCTGCCTAAAGCGTCATAGAATATAAATGTCCATTGATTACTGCCTTGATTGCCATTTTGCATAAAAACAAGTCTATCAGCTTGGTCGTATACATATCTAATAGGATTAGCCCCAGGAAGTTTTTTCTCTATACATAAATTACGATTATTATATTTATATTGAAAAGCATATAATGAGAGATCAGCATTTTCTTGATACATAGGTTGAAGTACAAATGAAAGGTTATTATAATCATCATACACAAAGTAGGTATCATTACTACCTTGACGTTCTAATACTTTTCTATCAAATTTATCAGTGAAAATGGTATTGGATACCCCATCTTCATCTGTTATTGTCATATTAGAAAGTTCACCTGTTGCGTAGTATTCTGATTGAATAAGTTTACCACTGTTGTTTACGTAATATAATTTAACATCCCTGTCTGAGTTAGTGGAATATGTAGTACTGATTCCTTTTTGTACAGAATGCCATGCATCTCCACTACCTATTTGTTTAATAATACGATGGAGGGGGGAATCTTCATAAATAATCCTATTGTATGCTGCATTATCGGTCTGTTGAGATTCGATAATGTTAGGAGAGACATATTTGCCACTATTAGAAGGCATGCAAATAGGAACCCACTCTTTTTCCTTGCGCCCTAATGCATCATATTGAGTTAATGTTACTATATCTGCAAAATCTGGATTGTATTCTTTTTGAATTACTTCAGATGAACGTCCTAATTCGTCAATATATAGATATTCAAGTATGGAGTTTTCCATAGTTAAGTTTACAGTATTCTGACCTGCTGTTGGAATAAGTAGCGTAGCAGTACGAACTATATTTCTTTGAGTGTCAGATATTGGGAAAGTTACCTGATTAGAATCATCATACGTTGGAATGTCTGAATTCAAAGTTGATATAATAGTTTGTATAATCCCATCATATCCTGCTGTATATTCTACTACTACGTAATAAGTGCCTGCTGGTAAAACGGCACAACTAGTAGAGGCAATACTTTCATAAATTAATTCAAAAGAAGAATTTAAAAAATGCGTGGTAATATTACTGTCTGCTATGTTATTGACAGAGACTTTCATTTGTTCTAACAATGAAAAACGATAGTAAATATCTCCTCCCATTTCATTACTCACTCCAACATATGAATTCGTATAAGTATAACTATCCATACTATATTGTTTAATATTCCCTTGTTCTAGTGCCCCGATGTCAATAGGTGAATTTTTTCCATTGATAGAAGCGTCTGGTTTATCTGTGTAAAAAGTTATATCTAGTATGGCATCATCAGCATTAGCTGCTCCGGAAGATGTAAAGGTGTAAGTTCCCGGCTCTAATGTTGAAGAAAATTTTTTTAATCCTGGTAACCCGTTACAGGTCGTCGATATTATATTATGTTGGCCATTAATATAAGATTTAAGTTCCGTATAAGCATAATTATCAGTTGCACAATGCTCTACGGTAAGTTTCATCTTACGAGCTAGGGTGATAACATATTCGATGCTTTGATGCCCTTGAATATTATATGGATCGGAATAAAAATCCCCATAACACTCAATGGTAAATGGATAACTTGCTACTATTTGTTGGGACATAGCAATTGTGGGAAGTGGAAGCAGTATTAAGAATATATATATATTATTTTTCATTATATCATTTTTTAATGTTTGTATTGATAATCAAAAGATTTAAGAATGTTGCCATACATATCACGAATATATTTCAATCTATTCATAGAATCATATTCGTAATGAATAGTCACATTTTTTGAATCAGTTTCTGCTATTATACCAACATGAGGACGATATGTATATGTGTGAATTAGTGCTTTTGGTAGAGCAGTTCGCAGAGCATTGACCTGGTCCATATTGGGATGTGGCTGTTTTGCTAATGCATCTGGAGTAACCCCACTTAGAGCTGTTTGTACAGCAGAATAAGTAGCATTTTCAATTTTGGCTATAGGATATTGTCCATTATACCCCCATAGATAGACAACATGCTCAATGTTATCTTTGATATAGTAAGCTATATTCCCATAACAATCATAATTTAGATATTTAATACGAAGTTGAGGAGTTGTATTTCCTTTGGCAACAGACAAGTCTTGGAGTAGTATCCTATTTTGTTCTTCTTTATATGTGTGTATTTTACGACTTACAATAGAAGTATTTATACTTTCTGTTTCTTCTATAGGAATATTGAACATATGGGCAGTCTGCATTTTTCCTAAAATTCCTATTGAAGAAGAGTTTGCATAAGTTATATTATGTATTGATAAACGTCCGTCGCTATTTCTTTTCTGAATACAACTAGGAAGATAATTCACATTGTTATAAAGATAATCAGTTGTTTTAGAATGTTTTTTATTTCCATGATATTCTGTCACAGTTTGACTATCAAGTTTCCACCATTCAGAAGGTATGTTGTAATAGTATAGACCAAAATGCTGATTTTCCATTGGAGGGGCAAACATTTTTAAACCCGTAATTGCTCTTAATTCTACATTTGAATATGTATACTCTTCTTGTCTGAGGATTCTTTTAGAATTATCTATGTAGTATTTAGCTGTCAAGAGCCCATTATTTGTATGAGAAAGCAGAGGAATATTTGGGATAATACTGAGATATTCAGGATTTATTTCATCCGCTTCATTGTTAAAATAGTAAGATGTTGTTCCTTTAAATGTAGTGTCCCATAATTCCTCACTAACACATCCATAGCCTACAGGAGCTCCAGAAGCTGAATTACTATATGGTATTAAGGAGGAAGATGTTCCATGTATATATTGTGCTTGATACTGATGAATTCCATCATCATTCATTTCAAAATGTGAAACATTCCATATATAATGAAATCTAGGCTCAGACATCAATAGACCATTTTTATAAATAAATTTACGTTTCTGAATTTGTAGCCCTTCAGATTCATTTAGAATTTCCTTAATTCTAATACCAGCTCCTGTATTGCACATCACAGGAGAACCAGTATATATAGAAAGTTTAACTTCTCCTTGTGCTTGATATTCTGTATTAGGAAGTGAAGAAAACGAAAAGTTTCGATTGATAGATAATTTATAAGTACCAGCCGTTAATGTGTAATGCCAATCTTTCCATTGTGGCATAATTGGGCCCTCATGAGCGTCTGGATAAAAAATAGTATATACTGTAGAATAACTATTTCCTTGTTTCTTTTGAATACGTACTTCATATCCATGATAAAGTAAATCTAAAGGGGTTTCATTCAACATATAATCTATCTTCAATCTTATATAAATAGTTTTTTCCGAATCTAAAGTGAAAAGGTCTCCGCTGAGTCCTCCATTTATAAAGTTATCTTGTGTATCGATACTTGAAGAGCTATGCATATATACGTCATCAAATGATAATTTACTTGTTTGTTCGATTTCTGTATCAACATGAAAAGCATTATCATATTTATGGGGTTCATATGTAAAAATGGTTTTTCCACCAGTGGGGTATTTAATAGATTGTAAGGTGCCATACGTTAGCATAGAGCTATTCGGAGTTCTATCTTGTCCATAATAATATTTAGTGGAATTATCTGAACGTATTATAGTAGGAGGTATTAAAGTCCTTGATTTTGACCGATCCCCTTCTTGATAAATAGTAGACCAACAGTAACATAATGGGGTGAGTGGGTCTTTTGCAAATCCCCAATAGTCAATTAATGTTGTTGTTTTTGCAGGTAATTTTTCTGGGGTTATATATGAGAACATATATTTTCGATCAGATTTCTGCTCATTGGGAAGCTCATAAACACTACTAAGAAATAATCGACAATTATTATAATTGTTAACAGCTCCTATGTATGAATAATCAAACCCAATTTTTTTGATAACATCATTACTACTCTTTATTATAATATATGATAATTTTTGTGGCTTGTATGCAGAATTTGCAGGTTCAATATCATATCGTTCTGTTGTTTGAAAGTCGATTGATAAATTCTTATAATTTATTTGTGATAGTATTTTTTGCTTTATAGTGGAATATGTATAACTACTATTAGATGATAAATTTTCTATATAGGGATTACCTGTTATATATAATAAATTAATCATTTCATCAGTTGATTCTGATAAAAACACAGGTGTTGACACATATTCTTCTTTATATAAAAAGGATATTTTATTATGCTTAGAAGAAACGATAGAGTCTAATAGCCATGCTGTAGTAACTTCATTTTGTAACCCTTTAACAGGTATGTTTTTTTTATTATTTACATAATCTAAATATCGATTATATCTACTATTTGTAGAAGTGGAATATGTTTTCGTAGTCTCTTGAGTACCAAAATAAAATTTGAATCCATTACCATCTGTGACAACGATATTATTCCCTCGTTTTTCTATATGTAAATATTGTTGTAAATTCTTTACTAATGCTTGAGGAGTATTAAGTTGACCTGGATTATCTATTCTGCGAGGAAAGAAACATGTGCCAGAATATGAGCAAAAATTGAATGAGTATATATCAGGACAAGCATCTACACGATCATTTAATATATCTATAAACTCCAAAATTTGGATATTATTTGCAGATATAAAAGGCGAACCTGGATTTTCAGGTAATGCATTTTTGTAAAAATATCCTGTGGGGGTTAATTCAAAATCATCCCAGCCCTGTATATTTTTCGCAATGCAACCACCAGCATTCAAAGCCCATCCCATTCCTACCCAACTCGCATCCTGTGCAACTTTAACACCTGAAGCATGATAATTTAAACTGATAGGAATTTCCATCCCATCCAGTTCAATCTTATATAATGGTATAACGATATTTGGGATACCTGTATAATGACCAACAGGAATATCTCCAAAAATACCTAGAGAAGCTGCATTAGGTGATGTTGGGATTATTTTAGGGGTAGATATTTCTATTTGAGAGTGACAATATATCGATAATATTAATAAAATTAATGTATTAAATAAACGTTCCATAATATTCTAAATTTAAAATTTTACAATTTTTTCAACATACTTTTTGTCTCCAACAATAATTATTAATAAATATTTTCCTCTTGATTGTTTTTCTATTTGTATAGTTTCATGATAATGTCCAGATAATTGGGATACAGCTGATTTGGCAAATAGCTGTCGTCCTTCTAAATCATATAGAAGTAATGATATGTCGTTATTCTGCTTCAATTCATATTTAATCTTTATATTTCCTTCTTTATTAATATGTAAATTATAATTCATTATTTCACTGCGAGTATCATGTCTATTTAATGAATTTTGCATTTTCCTATTTTGCTCCTCATTCCTGTTCTTACATTCTTCATTCTCCGAATCATACGGTAAGTCATAATTTTGTTCATGAGGTAAATAGGCAAAGGAAGTACTAAAATGTTCATGGGAAGTCCCTAATTTACATACAGTACTTTTTACTGTTTCAAATAGAGGATATCGGTTTCCGACGGCATACCAATGCCATGTTTCTATTTCTAAATGAATAGAGTCATTTGCTAGTAAATAATCAATACTATCTTTACTAAGAGAAAAAGGAAAAGCCTCTAAAGATAAATCCTTATTTTTCTCTTTTTGAGAAGTCATCTTCTGATGGACATATTTATGAGTGTAAGTACGTAATACATTTTGTATTGTATCTCCCCCAGGCAATATTAATATACCAGAAGCATCGGCTTTCACTATAACTTTTCCACATAAGTGTATATTAAAGTGATTGCAATAATTGCCTTTACCTTCAAAATATTTACTGATAGTTCGCCCTTGAAACATTGGATAGACAAACAATAATTCTGGCTGTTGATAGCTTATAAAGGTCGTTGGATTTTCAAATCCCATACAAAAAAGAGAATCACCAGAATTTCGATAATAGTATATCGTACGATGTTCGATGCCAATAATAGTATCACTACCTTGAACTTCATATTTTAATTCATAATTTGCCTCTTGATACTTAATATTCGCAAAATTCCAAATTTGTTGGATTCCACTTTTACTGGGAGGAATGGTAGCTATTTGACACTTCATTAATCGGTCTCCTGAGCGAGGAAGATTGTAAGGAGTGTTTAAGATTTGCCCATGAATACATAATGGAAATAAAGATCCAATGAGAATAATACATCGCCCCTTTCTCATAGCAGTTTGTTTTTAGTTAATGTTCACAAGTTAGTGAAAGAAAATAATAAAAAGAAACTAATGGAATAAAAAATGCATAGTTATGCTTCTTAACATAAAAAAATAGGGCGAAGCCTCTGCCCCGCCCTATCTCCTTTGTGATACTTGTAGATTAATTAAAGAATTCCCTTTACTGTTTCCAGCATACCTTTTTCCTGAATAGAATCCAGATCAGCTTTCACAGCAGCGGTAAGTCCCGGGATATTATTCAAATCTTCGCCCCAGATAGAAGTTGCAGCAAGTACACCTTCGGTTACTTTCTGAGTATCGCCTGTTGCCCACAGGTCTTTCAGTAATTGCATGATTTCCGGAGCATCGTTCGGGGTGATCTCAGCACCGTCTTCACGAACACCACCTTTATAATAAGTAATGATAGCGGCCAAACCGAGAACTAATCCCTTAGGCAATTCACCTTTGCGTTGCAGATAAGTCTTCAAGCCAGGCAGGTCACGAGTTTCATATTTCGGGAAAGAGTTCAGCATAATGCTGGTAACAGCATGGTCAACAAACGGGTTGTTGAAACGCTCCAATACATCTTCCGCAAACTTCTTCAACTCATCTTTCGGCAAGTTCAATGTTTCCATCAACTCATCGAACATTACCTTATTGATGTACTGACCAATAACCGGATGTTGACAAGCATCACGCACAATGTTTACGCCCGACAAGTAAGCTACCGGAGAAAGAACAGTGTGAGGCCCATTCAGCAACGTTACTTTTCTTTCGTGATACGGTGCTTCAGAAGGAACGAACAATACATTCAAACCAGCCTTGTCAGCAGGGAATTCTTTGGCAATCTCCTGCGGAGCTTCGATGACCCAGAGGTGGAAGATTTCAGCCTGTACCACCAAATTATCATCATACTGCAATTTTTCCTTGATTGCTGCAATATCCTTGCGCGGGAATCCCGGAACAATACGGTCAACAAGCGTAGCGTATACACCACATGCTTCTTCAAACCAAGTCTTGAATTCATCCCCCAATTGCCATAATTCGATATATTGGTAGATGGTTTCTTTCAGTTTGTGACCGTTCAGGAAGATAAGTTCGCAAGGGAAAATAATCAGACCTTTGCTCTTATCACCGTTGAATGTCTTGAAACGATGATACAGTAGTTGGGTCAGTTTGCCCGGATAAGAAGAAGCCGGAGCGTCAGTCAGTTTGCAGGAGGGATCGAAAGCGATACCGGCTTCCGTAGTGTTGGAGATTACAAAACGCATTTCCGGTTGCTCAGCCAACTTCATGAATTCATTGTTCTGAGTGTAAGGATTCAGTGCACGGCTGATAACGTCGATCATTGTCAGACTATTGACAGTTTCTCCTTTATCCAATCCTTGCAGGTTTACGTGATAAAGATCATCCTGTGCATTCAGCATGTCTACCATACCTTTGTCGATGGGTTGAACTACTACAACACTGCTATTGAAGTCAGTTTTTTCGTTCATGTTATAAATAATCCAGTCGATAAATGCACGTAAGAAGTTTCCTTCACCGAATTGAATGATACGTTCCGGGCGCTGAGCCTTGGGAGTGGTCTGTTTGTTTAATGCTTTCATGCTTAAAAATCGTTTTTAAAGTGATTGATATTATGATGTTTATTCAAATTCAAAATAGAAATTGATGTTTTCTTTCATCAGGATGTCGATAGGCATATACTTTACACCAGTCACCGGACGTTTGAATACGACATGGTCGCACAGAGCTTTTACGCCACAGTATCCTTGCAGTCCCGGTCGTTGTCCGATGAGATAATTTACTTCGCCGGATTTCAGGTACTCCACGTTCTTGGGCAGAAGGTCGTATCCAACTAGTCCTTCCAAATGGTGTCCTGTCTCCTGTAGATATCCTGCCACCTGGTAGACACGTGAGTTAAAAACGGCTCCTAATACTGCCTTGGGATGTGCGGCAAAGAAATCTTCCAATGTCCGGCGGTTGGCTTCATCATCTTCTTTATTCAGTACTACATCATGAACCACCAGATTCTCATGTTCCTGTGCAATAAAATTCATGAAACCGTCCATGCGTCGTTGCATCTGTATTTCTGCCGGACTATTCTTTTTATTATTAAGAAATAGTATCAGTTCCTGTCCTTCCTTGTACTTGCGCATCAGGATTTTAGCAGCCATATACCCGCTTGTTTGGGAATCCTGGCCGATGTAGCAGAGTGCATGGGTGTCTTCTATATTAAAGTCGATAAATGCGTAAGGTATCTTTTTCCCTTCCAGATAAGATGTCAGCGACATTGTCTCTTCACGGAAATTGGGAGCGATCAATACGGCATCCACTATTTCTTTGCGGAGCTTTGCGCAGGCTTTTTCATAAGAAAGCCGGTCGGCATGATGGTAGCACAAAAAGTCCACGCTTACATTAAAAGGACGCAACTCTTGTGCGGCACGGTTGATACCTTCTGCAACGGAATGCCAATAGTCATGTTCCACATAATAAGGTATAATACACAGAACACGGTAGCGCTTCTTGGCTGCCAGACCAATGGCAAACATATTAGGATGATAGTCTATCTCATCAAGCACTTTTTGAACCTTCTCCCTGCTGGCAGCAGAAACATCTCCCCGATTGTGCAACACGCGGTCTACAGTTCCGGCAGAAACACCCGCCATGCGGGCAATGTCTTTAATGGTGTAGTTCTTGTTTTCCATATTCTTTGTCTCATTCGTTTTAAGGCACTAAAGGTTCAATGTCTAAAACTTAAATATTATAAATATTTGCGGCAAAGATACGAATTATTTTGTTTCTCCAAGTAAATTTTCTACTTTTGTGTTCGATAACGGTTAATAAAAGCAAAAACCAATATCTTGCCTATTAGCTTTACAATCAATACTATATAGGTATAGAAAAGAGAAAGTAATATTTTTATATACTTAAAACACAGTAGAATGAAAAAATTTATGGATGAAAACTTCCTGTTGCAGACAGAAACCGCACAGAAGTTGTATCATGAACATGCGGCCAAGATGCCGATTATCGATTATCACTGTCACTTAATCCCTAAAATGGTAGCGGACGACTATCAGTTTAAGTCATTGACTGAAATCTGGTTGGGCGGCGACCATTACAAATGGCGTGCTATGCGTACCAATGGTGTAGACGAACGTTTCTGCACAGGCAAGGATACTTCCGACTGGGAAAAATTTGAAAAGTGGGCTGAAACCGTTCCTTATACTTTCCGTAATCCTTTGTATCACTGGACGCACCTGGAGTTGAAGACAGCGTTCGGTATCGATAAGATCCTGAGCCCGAAGACTGCCCGTGAGATTTATGACGAGTGTAATGAGAAGCTGGCTCAACCGGAATACTCTGCTCGTGGCATGATGCGCCGTTATCATGTGGAAGCTGTTTGTACTACGGATGATCCTATTGACTCTCTGGAATATCATATTCAAACACGCGAAAGTGGTTTTGAAATCAAAATGTTGCCGACATGGCGTCCTGACAAGGCAATGGCTGTAGAAGTTCCTGCTGACTTCCGTGCATACGTTGAGAAACTGGCTGAAGTAAGCGGTGTTGCTATTTCTAATTTCGATGATATGATAGCTGCCCTGCGCAAGCGTCATGACTTCTTTGCTGAACAAGGCTGTAAATTGTCTGACCACGGTATTGAAGAATTCTACGCAGAAGACTATACAGATGCTGAAATCAAAGCTATATTTAATAAGGTATATGGTGGAGCAGAACTGACCAAGGAAGAAATCCTGAAATTCAAATCAGCTATGCTGGTTATCTTCGGTGAAATGGACTGGGAAAAAGGCTGGACACAACAATTCCACTATGGCGCTATCCGTAACAATAACAGTAAGATGTTCAAGTTGCTCGGTGCTGATACTGGTTTCGATTCTATCGGTGAATTTACTACTGCTAAGGCAATGTCTAAATTCCTCGACCGCTTGAATTCCAAAGGCAAGTTGACGAAGACTATTCTTTATAACCTCAATCCGTGCGCTAATGAAGTTATTGCCACTATGTTGGGTAACTTCCAGGATGGCACGATTCCGGGTAAGATACAGTTTGGTTCCGGCTGGTGGTTCCTTGATCAGAAGGACGGTATGGAGAAACAGATGAATGCTCTTTCCGTACTGGGTCTGCTGAGCCGTTTCGTAGGTATGTTGACGGACTCTCGTTCATTCCTCTCCTATCCGCGTCATGAATATTTCCGCCGTACATTGTGTAATCTTGTTGGCCGTGATATTGAAAATGGTGAAATTCCGGCTTCTGAAATGGACCGCGTGAACCAGATGATTGAAGATATCAGCTATTATAACGCTAAGAATTTCTTCAAGTTCTAAAAGAAGAATTACTTTTTACCCATAGTAAGGAGTGCATCAAAGTTATATTGATGCGCTCCTTTTTTTAATACCATCCATCGCTTCGCTTCTTTTAAAGATAAAATGCGTCCAAATTGGATACCAATTTCCTTTTTATTATATTTGCATATAAATCCCATAAAACAGAAGATTATGATAATAATTAGCACAAGAGATTTCAGAGCCAATCAATCTAAATTCATGGATATGGCTAACAATGGAGAGGACATTATTTTGAAGTCCCGTAAAAACGGAAGTTTTAAACTTGTTCCGGTAAGTGAAAGTGATATGCTGATAAGCAAAGAATATATTTTTGAGCCAGATGCAGATCTTGATCGGGCTATAACAATGGATGAACTTCTTCAAGGTGTAAAAGCAGACATTCATGAATTGTTCAGGGATAAAAGGAAGCAAGAATAATGAAAGTAATAGCATTACCAGAGGTGAGAGAATACCTCATGGAGTTGATTCAGATTCTCTATAAAAAAGAATATTTCGGAGAAGATGTTATACGCTACGTTCCGGAAAAATAAGGCTACACAATGGTATGTATTTTTCAATGTCTATCAGAAAGACGGTGAAATGATTTTTATTATACGCTATATCAGCAATAACCATGTAACAGCGCAATATTTATAAAGCACTCTAAAACTATCGCATCACTCCCCTGACTTCTACTACGGCAGAATGACATTGTTTCTTCTTAATTCTGGTTTATAAAGATGTTGCCTTGAGCATAAACATCCCGGAAAGAAAAGTTACTTTTTACCCATAGCAATGCATCAAAGTTATATTGATGCGCTCCTTTTCTTTTATATATATACAACGCTTCTTTAAAGAATGATGTTACTTACATGTACATGTTGGCACTATCAACACCCGGATGTTAGCATCATCAACATGTACATATCAATAGCACTAACATGTGCATGTAAGTAATACTATTTTTTAATAATAATCGGGTATATCCTTTAACCTTGCATGAGATATTATATATATGAAAGAGAAATTTTCTCTATGTTATTGGCTTTTATAAATTATTCATTAACTTTGCGACATCTTTAGGAATATTCTGATATACTCCTAAAAGGTTGCATATTAAATAGTTAGAAGCGTTTACCATATTATTCTTGTCAAGGAAATCGCCAAATTTCAAATGGGTATAAGAATAATAGGCAACAAAACGCTCATGCTCGCTGTATATCCAAATGTATAGTAGAGCGTGGGCTGTTGTCTTTATTATCTATATCCGGGTGTTTGGCGATACCTCTTGACAGATAATGGCAGCAGTTCCCACGCTTTCATTTTATTTATAGGTGTCGTATGGGGACTTTCGGCACCGGATATACACGATGAGAAATACTATATCTGTCTTATGTGCGGCAACTTTTCTGTGCCTGCTCTGTTCTTCCTGTTCATCAAGCAGGCAAGTATCCTATTTGCAAAAGCTGAATGAGGGATTCCGGGATACTCTTATAGAATATGATGCCCGCATCATGCCTAAAGATTTGCTTACCATCTCCGTCAGTTGTTCTGAACCGGAAGCCGCCTTGCCTTTCAATTTAGTGGTACCTGCTTCGCAAACAGGAATCAATTCCACTAATTTAGTTTCACAACCTACCCTGCAAAACTATCTGGTGAACAATCAGGGCGAGATCGTTTTCCCTGTACTCGGCACCTTGAAAGTAGGTGGAATGACTACTCAGGAAACTTCTGAACTGATTGTGGGGAAATTGGAACGCTACTTGAAAGAGCGTCCCATCGTGACTGTCCGGTTGGTAAACTATAAGATTTCCGTAATTGGAGAAGTAAGCCGCCCGGGAGTCTATACCGTAAATAACGAACAGGTGAATGTCTTTGAAGCTGTAGCAATGGCGGGTGATCTGACCATATACGGGAAGCGGGATAATGTACGTATCATCCGCACCGTAGACGGTAAACAAAAACTTATCACCATCAACCTGAATGATGAAAACATCATTTATTCCCCCGACTTCTATCTACGGCAAAACGACATCGTCTACGTGGAGCCGAACAAGGCAAAGAAACAGAGTGCCAACATTGGTTCTTCCACCAATCTTCTGATTTCCATAACCTCTATACTTATATCCCTGGCAGGGTTAATGGTCAATATTTTACGATAAAAAGTATAATTCACTAACTAACACAATCTATATATATGAACACCAATCAAACAGACACTAATCAAATGCAGGAACAAGAAATAGACCTGATTGAACTATTCTACAAATTGTTAGCACACTGGCGGTGGTTTCTGCTGGCTGCTGTGGTAGCACTTGCCGGAGCATACATTTATGTACATGTAGCTACTCCCATCTATCAGGCGACGGCTTCTGTTGTCATCAAGGATTCGGAAGGAAGCAATAAGGCCATTGATGAGCTATTTCAGAAAGTCGCTCCTTCTTCCCTCACCTCTGCAAATACGCAGATTGAAGATGAAATGGAGATATTGCGTTCACGCTCTATCCTGCTGCAAGTGATTAATGAGCTGAATCTGCATACGAAGTACAAGGTGAAAGATGGACTTTTCTATAATGAAACCACTACACCTCCCATCATTGCTTCTATGGATAAAGCATCCATAGATACATTGAGTGGGACATTGCTGATACAAGTAGAGAAAGCAGGTGAACGTTATGCCGTGAGCAGCGCCTTGGACGATATTTGTGTAACGGAGACTTTCACAGGTTTCCCCGCTTTTATAGAAACTCCTGCCGGACGATGCACTTTAAGATTACTGCCCGGATATCAGTTTTCCGAGGCCATAAAGATAAGTATTTGCCGTCCTATTGATGCCGTAAACGATTATTCCGGTCAGCTGGTGGTCACCACTACCTCAAAGAAAACTTCTATCATCAGTCTGACCTTCAAGGATACGGATAAGGATCGTGCGGAAGCTTTTCTTGTTAAGTTGATTGAAGTCTACAACCGGGATGCAATGGATGATAAGAATAAGGTGACAGGAAATACACTCATCTTTTTGGAAGAACGTTTGGACAGTATCAGCAACGAACTGGGATTTGTAGAAAAGCATCTGGAGCAATACAAACAAAAAGAACGTCTGAGCGATTTGAAAACCAACATGACTCTGGATCTGAATACAAACAATGAGTACGAAAAGAAGTTGCTGGATGTGGAGATGCAACTAAATATGACTAACTATATTTATAACTATTTGTCGGATGATAAACACCGTTTTTCGCTATTACCGGTGAATACGGGGATTGCCGATACGGAACTGGTGCAACTGATTAACGAATATAACAAGGAACTGCTGGAACGTGAACGGCTGATGAACACCATGAAAGCAGATAATCCGACGGTGGTAAATCAGGATATTCGCATTGATGCATTGAGAAGAAATGTAGTAAGTTCTGTGGTCGGTGTGAAAGACGGACTGAGCATAGCACGCACTGATATTCTGCGTAAAACCGATTATTTCAACTCCCGTATCGGAAATATGCCGAAGCAGGAAAGGGAGTTCAATAACATAGACCGTCAACAGCAAATTAAGGCAAACCTATATCTGATGTTGCTTGAACGGCGTGAACAGGCAGCTATTTCTTTGGCAGCCACAATGAACAAAGCAAGAGTGATTGATGCTCCCCTATCTGCTGACAGACCGATAGCTCCGCGAAGTATGATGATTTATGCCGGAAGTCTGTTTCTGGCATGTGCAATGACGGCAGGAGTGATTTTGTTCGGAGGCATTTTCCGCACTAAAATAATGTCGGTAGCAGAAGTAGAGAGTACACAAATTTCTGTAATGGGAATCATTCCGTATACCAAAGAAGGTGGTGGTGTTGAAGAAGGACAAAACGGCATCATGGAAGAATCTTTTCGCCGCATGAGAAGCAATCTGCGTTTTCTTACTGAAGACGGTGACAAAAAATGTATCCTGATGACCTCCACCATTAGCGGAGAAGGAAAGAGTTTCATCAGCATCAACCTGGCTCTGACCTTTGCTTTTCTGGGATGCCGGGTACTGGTAGTGGGTCTGGATATCCGCCGTCCCAGACTGGCGGAGTATTTCAGAATAAAGAGTCATGTAGGTATGACCAGTTACCTTTCGGACAATGAGATAAAACCGGAAGATATAATCTTCCCGTCAGGAGTACATGAGCAATTATTCGTTGCACCTGCCGGACCTATCCCTCCTAATCCGGCAGAACTGTTGGAAAGAGCCCGATTGAAAGAGGCATTCGCGTATTTCCGTGAACAGTTTGATTATATAATTGTGGACTCGGCTCCGGTGGGATTGATTAGTGATACATTGAGCTTGAGTAAAGTGACTGATTTCACACTCTATGTGTGCCGTATGAATTATACGCACAAGAATGTGTTGTCTGAAATTGTCGAGATACAACGATCAGGGCAACTAAACCAAATATCTTTAGTAGTGAATGGTGGTAATCTGGCGGAAAAGAAATATGGTTACGGATATGGCTACGGATATAGTTATGGTTACAGAGATACTCATAAAAAGCATAAGTAATATACACTCATTTTTTTCATCTCACTTTTTCTTCTCAATGAAGATACTGCTCCGGACTTTCATAAGTTAGGTAAAGTCCGGACGGTATTTTCTAAAACCACCACTTCTTCTTTTTGTTCTGTTCCGCAAGGGTATTGCCTTGCGTATAGATATCCCGGAAGGTTTTACGTTCTTTAATCATCTGATAGATAAGTCCCCAATCGGGCAATCCACCCAGATTACGGTCGTCAATGAAAAGGTCTACTTTCAATTTACGGGAGAATCCACAGTCCTGCTGCTTTTCTTCGGGATAATCACGATTGACAGCATAGAATTCCACTCCTCTTTCTTTGCACCAGGCAACGGCTTCTTCCAGAAGTTCACCTTCGCGCACACTCCACAAAATAAGCCTGTGCTGATCTTGCTGCAACAGTTTTAAAGTGTCTGTTGCAAAAGGAATTTCTCTACCGATACGGGGATAGCGATGTTCTACTATAGTTCCGTCGAAATCAACTGCTATTGTCATAGTTTTATGCTGAAAAATTACAGAACAAAGATACGAATCTTATTGAAAAAACAAAGCGTTCTCTCCCTTTTACAATAGGCAAATATGAAAGAAATTTGCATATAATTTCATAAAAATGTATTTTTGCGCTTAATTTTTCACTAACAACATAATATTAGGATGACTCAATCACCCCAAAATGTATCTAAAGGGTTCACTAAAGCCTTTTGGGTAAGCAACACGGTCGAACTGTTCGAACGTATGGCGTATTATGCCGTTTTTATCGTTCTCACTATTTATCTTTCTTCTATTTTAGGCTTCAACGACCTTGAAGCGAGTATGATTTCCGGTTTATTTTCCGGTGGTCTTTATCTTTTGCCTATCTTCACGGGTGCTTATGCCGATAAGATAGGTTTCCGGAAATCCATGATTGTTGCTTTTTCGCTGCTGTCTGTCGGATATCTGGGTTTAGGAATTCTCCCTACCCTGCTGGAAGCTGCCGGTTTGGTGGAATATGGCAAAGCAACCCGTTTCACCGGACTGCCGGATAGCGATAGCCGCTGGATGATCGTTCCTGTGCTGTTTGTTATCATGGTGGGCGGATCGTTTATCAAATCCATTATTTCGGCTTCAGTGGCAAAAGAAACTACGGAAGCAAACCGCGCACGCGGTTATTCCATCTTTTATATGATGGTGAATATTGGTGCATTTACCGGAAAAACAGTGATTGACCCGTTGCGGAATGTTATTGGAGAGCAGGCGTATATCTATATCAACTATTTCTCTGCTACGATGACCATATTGGCATTGCTTTCCGTTGTTCTGCTCTATAAATCTACCCATACGGCAGGCGAAGGAAAAAGTATGCGTGAAATCGGCCAAGGCTTCCTGCGCATCATAACAAACTGGCGTCTGCTGATTCTTATCCTGATTATAACGGGATTCTGGATGGTGCAGCAACAGTTATACGCTACGATGCCTAAATATGTAATCCGTATGGCGGGCGAAACTGCCAAGCCGGGTTGGATAGCCAATGTAAACCCGTTTGTAGTGGTTTGCTGCGTTAGTTTCGTGACGCGTTTGATGGCGAAACGGTCGGCTATTACTTCCATGAATATCGGTATGTTCCTTATCCCCTTTTCGGCTCTGCTGATGGCATGTGGTAACCTGCTTGGAAATGACGTGATAAGCGGAATGAGCAATATCACATTAATGATGATAGCCGGTATTGTAATACAGGCTTTGGCAGAATGTTTCATTTCACCGCGTTATCTGGAGTACTTCTCCCTGCAAGCGCCTAAGGGTGAAGAAGGTATGTATCTTGGATTTAGCCATCTCCATTCTTTCCTCTCTTCCATCTTCGGTTTTGGTATCGCGGGAGTATTGTTGACAAAATACTGTCCCGATCCTGTCCTCTTTGAGACTCGTGAAGCATGGGAGGCTGCCAGCGCAAATGCGCATTATATCTGGTACTATTTCGCCGCTATCGGTCTGATATCTGCACTGGCACTGTTAGTATTTGCCAAAATCACCCAATCCATCGACAAAAAGAAGAAAGCCAAGGTCTGAATATCTCATTTTTTATGTATATTTGCCGTCACTTTGCCATAAAAGTGGCGGCTTTTTCTAAATTGAGGAGAACATAATGAAAGTAAAATTTATAAGCCTTGCGAGCGGAAGTAGTGGCAACTGCTATTATATAGGCACTGAAAAATACGGAATACTTATTGACGCTGGTATAGCGGTACGTACTATTAAGAAATCATTGAAGGAGGTGGGCATCGGTATGGAAACAATACGCGCGGTATTTGTTACACACGACCACGCAGACCATATCAAAGCTGTAGGCGGACTGGGTGAGAAACTGCACATCCCTGTCTACACAACTGCACGTATCCACGAAGGAATCAACAAAAGTTATTGCATGACAGAGAAGCTCCACTCTTCCGTTCATTACCTGGAGAAAGAAGAACCGATGGTACTGGAAGATTTTCACATTGAGTCTTTCGAAGTTCCCCATGACGGTACGGACAATGTGGGTTATTGCATTGAAATCGACGGAAAAGTATTCTCGTTCCTTACCGACCTTGGTGAAATCACCCCTACTGCTGCCAAGTTTATCCGTAAAGCGAACTACCTGATACTGGAAGCTAACTATGATGATGAAATGCTGCGTATGGGTACATATCCGCAGTATTTAAAGGAGCGCATCACCAGCCGTACGGGACACATGAGCAATATTGCAACTGCCGAGTTCCTGGCTGAAAATATCACGGAAGATCTGAAATATATCTGGCTTTGTCATTTGAGCAAAGACAATAATCACCCGGAACTTGCTTACAAGACGGTGGAATGGAAATTAAAGAGTAAAGGTATATTGGTAGGTAAAGATGTGCAACTCTGTGCTTTAAAGCGTAGCACTCCTTCCGACTTGTACGAGTTTGATTAAAAAAAGCCGCTTTCATCGAAAAAAGATTTTATTTTGCTTGGATGAATAAAATAAAAGGACTACTTTTGCACCCGCAAATAAGAAAAACAATGCACTCTTAGCTCAGCTGGTAGAGCAATTGACTCTTAATCAATGGGTCCAGGGTTCGAGTCCCTGAGGGTGTACGAAGATAAGGTTCTGAAAACAATTGAGTTTCAGAACCTTTTTTATCGTCACTGGATGTGACTTTGCTACTAGACTAAAAGAATCTTGAAAATCTCCCGTATGTAGATGCAACAACAGGAGGCATTTATCTGTTTTTCATTATATAGTTTCACTCTCATCATGAATAATTGGAAGAAAAGATTTATCATAATATGGAGCGGGCAACTATTTTCTATATTAAGTAGTTCCATCGCTCAGTTCTCTATTGTCTTATGGATTAGTCTCAAAACGGGTTCTGCGGAAGTTTTGTCCTTTGCCATGATTGCCGCCTTGTTGCCGCAAGCCTTGTTAGGGGCATTTGCAGGCGTATATGTGGATCGCTGGAACCGGAAATGGACTATGATAGGTGCAGATAGTTTCGTTGCACTCTGTTCCGGTATCATCGCTTTGTTGTTTTACCTGGATATTGTGGAATTGTGGCATATCTATATATTATTGGCGCTTCGTTCCATTGGTGGTTCGTTCCATTCACCGGCAATGAAATCATCCATTCCATTGCTGGCTCCGGAAAAGGAACTGACACGTATTGCGGGAATTAACCAGGCTATCCAGTCTATTTGTAATATCGGTGGCCCTGCGTTGGGAGCGGTTCTGCTTCTGGCATTCGATATGAGTGTAGTCATGTTATTGGATGTGGCAGGTGCAATCATTGCCTGCACTTCCCTACTGTTTGTTTACATTCCGAATCCGAAGAAGGAAAATATCTCAGCTAAGAGTGTATTGAACGATATGCGCGACGGTTTTCATGTGATTATGCGCAACCGAGGAGTTAGTTGGGTGATGGTTACAGAAATCCTGATTACTTTCTTTGTGTTGCCGATAGTCGCCCTGATGCCGCTGATGACTTTACATACTTTCTCCGGAACAGCTTATCAGATTAGTTTGATAGAAACACTTTTCGGGGTGGGTATGTTGGCTGGAGGGGCTTTATTGGGGATTTGGAATCCTAAGATCAGGAAGATACTGATGATTGCGTTCTCTTATGCAGTACTTGGTCTGGCATTGGCTATATGTGGTATGTTGCCCGGCAATGGGTATGTCTTTTTTGCCATACTGACGGTGGTACAAGGGCTTATCGTGCCATTTTTATCCGGTCCCTTTACCGCTCTATTGCAGACGCAGTTCAAACCGATTTATCTGGGACGTGTATTCTCGCTTTTCGACAGTATAAGTTTGTTCCCTTCTATCATCGGTCTGCTTGTCACAAGCTTTGTAGCCGACTCTTTGGGAATAGGCAACATATTTATATACTGTGGTTTTGCCATTGTACTGACTGCAATTCTGATGATGTGTATTCCTTCTGTTAGAAATCTGGAGAAAGAGGAGATCAGGAAGAAAAAGTAAATAGTATTATTGCGCGTCTATACCACTTTTTTTCAGCATCTCAAAGTCTTCATTTCTCATTCCTATATCATCCAGTGGACGCGGTTCATTATGATCGTTCAGATAAACCCTCGATTTCTCTGTATAGAGAGGGCTGGTGACAGATAGACTGTCATTGCGATACGGAGTTTCTATTCCGGCCAGTTCCATCATGGTCTGGAAAAAAGAAATGCTGGAAGATATATTTTTCTGTCGGTTCATCGAAGCAGCTTTCTCTATCCCGGGATACTCTTCCCTATAACTGTCGGATGTCCACAGCAGGAAAGGTACGTGTAGCTGATAATAGGACGGAACGGGGGATGCATGAAGAAACAGGTGTCGGCCATCGTCGAAGATATCTTCCCCATGGTCGGACGTGTAAAGCATACTGGCATCTACTTGCTGCTCCTCCAATAGGTGGATGATACGTGCCAGGAAATTATCCGTATACCGAATGGAATTATCGTAGGCATTCATCAGATTATCTCTGTATTTCACTTCTGCATCTACGGGGAAATCCGGCAAGAAGAAAGCAGCAGCTTCCGGATAACGTTCCCGGTAATTGAAGTGAGATCCATAGGTATGCAATACAATGAGCTGTTTCCGATTTCCTTTCTCAAGTTCTTTTTCTACCAACATTAACAGGTCGTCATCTGAAGGGTTATATTGCGAATCCTGAGAATCTTCCTTGATAAAATCAGAAGTATTCGCTTCCATTCCGAAGAAGTCGATGAAAGAATGATTATACCGCTGATTTGAGAAGAAAGCTGTCTGGAAGCCGGCTTCTTTGAAAGCGGTAATGATGCTTTTCCGATAATAAATGGAATCGAAATTCTGTGCAGAAACAGGAGAAAGCAGCATTGGTACACTCTTGTGCGTAGTATTCGATTCTGTCAGAACATGGCAGAAAGAGGTCACTCCTTCTATTTTAGAAAGTTCAGGGTTCGTATCCCGATCATAGTCGTAAAGACTCCAGTTCAGGGCGCGGGATGTCTCGCCCACTACCATAATATAAATTTCACGCCTGTCTTCCGGATGGGAAGGCTGGGCGTTAAAAGTAAAGTTCTCTGATGTGCGGTGATACGTCCTTGTTTGAGCATTACGCTGGAATGCGAGTGCTACATTGTAACACACGTTGGCCGGATACAAATCCGACTTCAGCTCGTAACGTTTATCCAGTCCATAAGCGGCGCCCAATGAGATAAAGCCGATGAGTAAGGCAATCCATGCCTTTTTCCGTTCCCGACGGATAAATTCCGGAGATAATTTCCGCTTCTTTATAATGGAGATTACAGCCAGAATCAATGCCGGTATATAAAGAATAATCACGCTCACTAATGCCGGAACAAGATTATCCAGCAACTCCATAGCTTCACTCGAATTAGTGGTTACCAAGTTCAGGAACATATCCACAGCAATAATGGACTGTCCGAAGAGATAAAGCAGTACTATCTGGAAAGCTCCGAAGAAGATGAATAGGAAAAGGATCCAGAACATCTTTCCACAGTTTCTCGACAAAGTCATTAATAGATAATAGAAAGCAAATGGCAACAGTACATTGCACACTTTTGCCACCACAGGCATCGGCTCTGTAAAACAGAGGATGATATTGGGTGCTATCAGGATTAGCAGGAACAGATAGAACAAATGCTCCTGATTTTCCAACCATTTCTTTATGTTTTTAAAAAGCTTCATTGATGTTGAATATAAACCCGGTCTGGCCTTTTCCAAACCCTAAATCTAACCTTACGTTTACTCTCTTTTTGAACTCCCACCGATAACCAAAACCATAATTAGGGAGGATATGTTTAACTTCGAAGCCGGAGAATTTAGGAAACACGGTTCCTGCTCCTGCCCATACAGCTACGCCATTTCGTCTCCAGACGTGCTGACGAAGCTCTATCTGCGCATCCATGGCACATTTATCACGGTAACGCCCTTCGTAATAACCACGCATGGAATAAGAACTTCCCAATGTTGCCATCAGTCCCCAAGGCGGATTACCGTAATTCAGCAATGTATGGAATTGCCCAGCCAATACTCCCCCTTTCCATACAGGATGATAATAGCTGGTAGTCAGCTCTGTGCTGCTGAAAGCATATTTATTACCGAGGAATGCGGGACTGAATCGTTGGTCTATTCTCAGGTAATAGCCACTATAGGCATTTGTGAGGAAATCCCGTGAATCATAGAGTAATGAGAATCCGAGGCTTATATTGGTAGTCCGTGCTTTCATTCCTTCCCACAGTTCGGGCTTTTCAAAATCGTGGCCGTAGACATAATCAAAGACAGCCATCGGACCGATATAGAAGTTCCGTGCTACACGAGTCATGAAGTCTACCTTTACTTGTGCCTGGAAGCGGTCGTAATCACTTTCATTATCGTCATTAGAACCGTTTTCATATCCTTTTCCCCAATACAAGCTGGGGAACGAATAGAAATAAAGATTATAATTCAGACGGTATTTGTCTTGTGGAAAGAGATGATTTCCACGTACCCCCAACAAATAGAAACCTACCGTAGATACATCACCGTATAAAGATACATTAGATGGCGGAAGGATGGTGTCATTCAGGTCTGTACGATATAATCCGGCGGCTACCAGACCGATACCGAACTTGGTATCACTGGAGTAATGAGGCCCTCCGATAACGCTGAAGTCAAACTTCTTGTTTTTTTTCTCTTTATTGGCATCATTAAAATAGTCCAGGAATTTCTTGAAGAAACTTTTCTTTTGTGGTAAAGTATCAGTTACAGATACAGAAGATTCGACTGAAACATCTGTTCCTGTGGGGCCTTGTGCCCATATATCGGTGGCTATTATCAATAGCAGCACCGGTAATATCCATCTCGTTAGTTTAGCGTCCATGATTACACCTGTAGAAAACTACGTCGGCAAATTTAGTTTTATTTTAACCATATAACAACAATTTTGTGAAGTGTTTTGTTCAAACTTCTTCCATTAAGAAAAAAGGGGGAAGAAATAAGAAATTCAGAACTTTATTCCCGTTTTAACGTTATTCTTTTAGAACGAATAACGAACTTCATTATGAAAACAAAAATGGATATTCCCGATAAAGAGGGACGAAAACGACTTGTGATTGTGGGTGGTGGCTTCGGTGGATTGAAGTTGGCACGAAAATTGAGAAGTGATAAATTCCAGATAGTGTTATTGGACAAGAATAATCATCATATTTTCCAACCCCTACTCTATCAGGTAGCAACCGCCGGTATTGAACCAAGTGCAATTTCTTTTCCTTACCGCAAGATATTTAAAAAGAGAAAACATTTCCATATACGTATTTGTGAGGCGCAACGGGTAATTCCCGAAGATAATATTCTGGAGACTTCCATCGGAGCTCTTTCATACGATTATCTGGTTGTCTCTACCGGATGCCGTACCAACTATTTTGGTAATGACGGGCTGTCTCAACGGACAATGGCCCTGAAGAACACTGCGGAAGCTTTGTTTAATCGCAACCAGATACTGGAAAGTTTTGAAAAAGCACAGAATACCAGCAATCTGGAGAAAAGAAAACGTCTCATGACATTTGTCATCGTAGGTGGCGGTGCTACGGGTATAGAACTTTCCGGTGCATTGGCAGAAATGAAAAAATTTGTGCTTCCGCAAGACTATCCCGATCTTGATATAAACCTGATGCGCATTGTTCTTGTGGATGGTGCTCCCCGCCTGCTTTCCGCTTTCTCTGAAAAATCTTCGGAAGAAGTGGCAAATTACTTATTAAAACGTGACGTGGAGATCATAACCAGTGTGCAGGTTACGAATTATGAGAATGGAACGATGACTCTGAGTGATAACAGTACTCTGGAAACAATGAACGTCTTTTGGGTTGCAGGTGTACGTGCCAACAGCATAGAGGGACTTGCAAAGGAAGCCTATGGCCCCGGTAACCGCCTCCTTGTTGATCTCTACAACTGTGTTCAGGGTTATAACAATATTTTTGCCATCGGTGATACTGCACTTATGATTTCCAAGGAATACCCGAAGGGACATCCACAAGTAGTTCAGCCAGCCATTCAGCAAGCCCGTAATCTGATCCAGAATCTGGATAGAAAGGAACGGGGGCTTGAAATGCAACCTTTTGTTTATCACAACAAAGGTTCTATGGCTACCATAGGACGCAATCACGCAGTGGTGGAACTGAAAAACCTTCGTTTCGGTGGTTTCCCCGCGTGGGCAGTATGGTTATTCATCCACTTAATGAGTATTGTCGGTGTAAAGAACCGTCTGTTTATCTTTGTAGACTGGATGTGGAGTTACTTTACATACGATCCTTCTTTGCGGGTAATTATAAAACCTTTGCGTAGAGATAAACCATAATGCCTTATTTTTCGTTATATTAAATATAAATGTTTAAACGAACGACTATGCTTTACAAATTTTTATTCCCGTCTAAACCGGATGGAGCAGCAACGTCTGCTATATTATTAATAGTGAGAATTATATTTGGTGTGTTACTAATGAACCATGGTATCGAGAAGTGGTCCAATTATCAGGAGTTATCCGTTGTATTTCCCGATCCGCTGGGTGTGGGCAGTCCTCTTTCCCTGGGATTAGCCATATTCGGTGAATTGGCTTGTTCTATGGCATTTATCATTGGTTTCCTTTACCGTCTGGCTATGCTACCGATGATATTTACAATGGGGATGGCATTCTTTGTTATTCACGGAAACGATCCGTTTGCGGTCAAAGAACTGGCTTTCATATATCTGGTGGTATACGTACTGATGTATATTATCGGTCCTGGAAAGTTTGCCGTAGACCACTGGCTGGGTAAGGCTTTAACTCCCAAAAAGCCTTAATTTTACTGGGGCTGTTTAACTGAAAAATTGTTTTTGTCTCTTATTTAAGTGTATTTTTCACAAAAAGCACTTATATTTGCCCGAAGAAAAAGAGCAAAGAGTTAAATCAATAAACTCAGTAAAACAAAAGAAAGTAATTATGAAAAAGAGTAATTTGAATTTGGCTGCAACCGTGATGATTTGTGGCGCATTTCTTTTCAGTTCTTGTATCGGTTCTTTTGGCCTGCACAGTAAATTGGTAAATTGGAACCAAAGTATCGGTACAAAGTTTGTTAATGAGCTTGTTTATCTGGCTTGCAACATTATCCCCGTATATCCTGTTTGCTATCTGGCAGATGCGTTGGTAATCAACTCCATTGAATTCTGGAGCGGTTCCAATCCGATGGCTAATGTGGGTGATGTGAAGAAAGTAAAAGGTGAAAACGGAAACTATCTCGTAAAAACATTGGAGAACGGTTACTCTATCACAAAAGAAGGTGAAACCACTGCTATGGAGCTGGTTTACGACAAAGAATTGAACACTTGGAATGTTGTTGCAGAAGGTGTTAGCACTGAATTGCTGCAAATGAACGGTGATGGTACTGCACAGATGTATCTGCCGAATGGTGAAGCAATGAATGTGACATTAGATGCACAAGGCGTAGCTGCTGCTCGTCAGGCAACGATGATCAACACTTATTACGCTGCACGCTAATTAAGAAAAGAATTTGAATATGCGGGCGGATGAGCAATCATTCGCCCGTTGCTTTTTATACCCCTCCCGATTTTTTAGAATGGGTAACCTACTGCAAAGTGGAAAGCAAAGTCACGTCCGAAGTCAGGACGCAGAATGGGATAACGATCCTTTCCCTTTTCAGGGTTAATAGCCTTCATACCACCATCAAAGCGAAGTACAAAGAAATCCAGATCCAGACGTAATCCCACACCGTAAGCTACGGCTATTTGCTTATAAAACTGGTCGAACTTGAATTTACCCCCCGGCTGATCCTGATATTCGCGAATCGTCCAAATATTTCCCGCATCTACAAACAAAGCACCTCTGAACTTCCAGAATAAACGTGTGCGGTATTCTATACTGGCATCCAGCTTGATGTCACCCGACTGGTTCATGAAGTTACCTTTTTCATCGGAGAAAGTACCGGGACCGAGACTACGTACCGACCATCCGCGTACACTGTTTGCTCCACCCGAGAAATAACGTTTCTCGAAAGGAATCATCCGTGCGTTTCCGTAAGGAATGGCAATACCTCCCCCAATATGAAATGCAATGGAGTTACGGTTATCGATGACGATATTTTTGGCAAAGTCCAGGTCACCTTTTATATATTGTGCATACGGAATATTCAAGATAGTGTATTCATCCTGATCATTCTTCTTTAAATTACTCATTTTAGAAAGCACATACAGGAGATTTCCCGCAGACTCAAAGTTAAAACGTATACTATAAGAATTACCAATCACTGCATTGTTCATCAATGCTTGTCCTGCGCTGTTATAGATATAGCTGTACCCGGTACGGACAATCAAACGGTCTTTATAGTTATACTCTAGCAGATAGTTCTTCTCATCGTTCAGGAAATTGTTTTTAAACTCGGGTTCTATCCACGGCATATACAAATAGTTGATGTCCAGTAAGTCTATACGATGCTGCGAACGCTGTCTCTGCAATCCCCATTTATAACTCCATGAACCGGATGCAACGATGCGTGTAAACTCGGGACGCATCTGATAATTATATTGCAGCCCGAATTCTGTGGTTGCCCTTATCTTCCGCTTAAAGTCATTGGATATGAATGGAAACATGAAGCGGGGAAAGTTTATACTGGTTTCCACACCGAGTTCCGTATAGTTGTCATTCTTATACCCTAAACCGGAAACAGCTTCGTAAGCTCCGCGAAGTTTAACCAGGAAAGTTTCGGAACCTCTGAATACATTGCGATTCTGAAAAGATACAGATGCTGCGGCACCCAAATCACCCGCAGAGTTCGTTCCCTCCAGTTCGAAAGATACAGACTGATGTTTGTTCTTCGTCAGCATAACATAGGCATTCAGCTTTGCGCTATCATTTACCTGTGTTTCGAAGAAACGTACATTGGTATATTTCAATACCGGCAGACGTCCGAAGTTGGAGTAAGTGCGTTGCACATCCTGTTCATTGTAAAGATCTCCCGGAGTTATCCGCAGATTATCAGTCAAAACTTTAGGACGCAGGTACAATTTATCTTTATAATATATGGGAACCCCTTTATAGTGTATTGAATCATTGATTTCCACACTACTGAGAGCTGAAGATTGCAGCACGTCATAGTCTGCAATGAAATTCACTTTATTAATCGTATACTGTGGATGATCCTGCAATTCAGCACCGGAATGCTGTCTGTATCGTGCCAGATGCAAGGTCAGATCCACCTGATAAGTGCCACGTACTGTATCCGCTGTATAAGAGATATAATCTTTATTGAATTTATAATAACCGTTGCGAAGCAGGTTACCCGTGATCCGTTGGCGTTCACTGTCCAGTATGTTGGCATTGAAGTACATACCTTCGGATAAATAGGTCGAGGCAGAATCTTTCTGCATATATTCCCAGATTTTTTCATCCTGAACATCATATTTCAGGCTACGGACAATATACGGCTCTCCGGTGTTTACTTTATAAGCCAGTTTTACCTTTTTCTTCTTGATTTTGGGAACGTACTCTACGGTAGCACCCATGTACCCCATATTCTGAACGGCTTTCGTCATTTCCTCCCGTGAACGTTCAGTTTCTTCTTTACTATAGATAACAGGGGCATCTCCCAGCCTGCGTAAAGCCCGGTTCACCCAGCGGGTAGAATCACGTCCCGACCAGTTGTAGACATACAGCTGGGTTTTAATCAGACTAAACCATTTGGAGTTCGGATTTTGCCGCACATATATGGACAAATTAGAAGGCTTCACATTTTTATTATCAGTATGTATGCGCACTTCATCCAGCAAGTATGAACCATCCGGCACATATTTGGTGGTCGAGCAGGAAGCTAATGTAAGTATGGCAGCAGTAAGTAGTGCGTAGTGGAAGCCTTTCTTCATACCAGAATTAATAAATTGCGCATAATTGACTACAAATATAAATCTATTTTTTCTTTTCCGAAATAAAAAACCGGATGAAGTGTGTTCCGTTTTTTGATTATATAGAAATAATCACGTACTTTTGCCAAACGATAACATTTAAGCTATGGCACTGAGCAAAAACCGCATCAAATATATCCACTCGTTGGAGCTGAAGAAGAATCGTAAAACAGAAAAAGTCTTTCTGGCAGAGGGTCCTAAACTGGTAGGCGATTTGTTAGGACATTTTCCCTGCCGCTTTCTGGCGGCTACGCCCGAATGGTTATCGCAACATTCCAAGCTTCCGGTAGAAGATGTTTCGGAAGTGTCTGAAGAAGACCTTTCCCGTGCCAGTTTATTGAAAACTCCCCAGCAAGTACTTGCCGTATTCGAGCAGCCGGAATATGAAACGGATGCTTCCGTCATCAGCCATTCACTCTGCCTGGCGTTGGACGATGTACAAGATCCGGGAAATCTGGGCACTATCATTCGCTTGGCAGACTGGTTTGGTATAGAGCATATCTTCTGTTCCCCGAACACCGTGGATGTATATAATCCAAAGACGGTTCAAGCCACCATGGGAGGCATTGCCCGTGTGAAACTGCACTATACTCCCTTGCCCGACCTCATTCAAAGCCTGAAGGATATACCAGTTTACGGCACTTTCCTCGATGGAGAAAATATGTACACACAGAAATTATCATCCAATGGATTGATTGTGATGGGTAATGAAGGCAACGGAATCGGGAAAGAAGTGGAGCAACTCATTAACCGCAAACTTTATATTCCCAATTATCCCGCAGAGAGAGAAACGTCCGAGTCACTGAATGTGGCAATTGCTACCGCAGTAGTCTGTGCCGAGTTCCGTCGACAGGCAGCATCGTTGTAAAATCGAAAGGATAAAGTAGATAAGCACTTATTCCGGAAGGAAACGTTTTTGGGCAGAAAACTTCCGGAAGTTCCTGTAATACTTCATTTGCTTTCTGAAATATACTGGAGTACCCTTTGGAAATATCTTCTTCATTATTCAATAAAGCAATGACTCCGGGAAACCATTCTACTCCTTCAATTTCCTCTGTCAAGGGAAAGGCGGACACGACTTGTCCTTCTTCCACCCCTACTACATATTGTTTGAGATAACCATGTCCGGGCAGAAAAATAAAGTGTGAAGCAAATCGTTTGACCATCAGGGACTATCTTTACGGAATTGAACGTGCTCCGGATTATCCAATTTCTTCAGTGTAGGTTCCGAAGATGGACGAGGACGGGCAGCATCACGTCTGCGCGGATTATCATTTATTTTCTCTTCCACAGGTTTCAGTTCCTCTTTCTTGAGTTCCTGAGGTTCTATTTTCTCTGTCTTAACAGAATCTTTCTGAATAGAATCATTCTTAGCAAACGACAGTGTATCCGTAGCATGATAACGCATCAGTGAAATGCGGTCGGTCAGCAATGTACGGGTAGCCTGTGCTGCGGGATAATAGATATACCCGCGTATTTCCCGGATTTCTCCCAACGTATCGGCAAAGAGGGAAACCGTTTCCATACCCGATTTGTATACTTTCTGAATATCACTGATTATGCTGTCCTTATAGACAATCTGCATAGCCATGACGGGAGCATATAAGGAATCTGGCGCACCGTTGTGGAAGCGGAAACGAACGTTCCACCGCAAAGTATCGCGGTCTTTAAAGTTGGTATCTGAGGGTAATACGAAAGTAATCTTGTTGTCCATCGGCATACCTGTCAGCTGATAGATACGTTGCCATGCCCATACATCAATGCTGTCACCCGGAAGACTTTCCTTCGGCTTATTGTCACGTATGGCAATTAAATGATTGACAACATCCCGCTCCGCTTTCAGCCTTGCGTTTACTTTCTCGTAAATCTTGGTGAGTACTTCCGGATTACGTGTGAACCAAACCATTGAAGAGTCAAATTCGGCTTGCGTAATGCCATGTTTTTTAAACACCGATTCAATGTACAACACCCTTTTATAGCCATCGGTATAAGGAACTTCTTCCCCCATAGCCTTTGCTATATGGTAGTCATAAAGCACATTTTCCATCTTAGCATCCGATATGACCACCTTCGGTCTTTTCACCTGACAGGCTGTCAAACAAGATGCTAACAGGAATATGCTAAACCATTGAATTCGACGCAGACCTTTCATGATTTCTTTATTGCATGATAAGAGTCATTCAAATATTTGCTGTAAAATAATAACAGGGCAATGATACCACAACTGATAGCGGCATCGGCAAGGTTGAATATCGGGCTGAAGAATATGAAATGATCCCCACCTACCAACGGCATCCATTGAGGCCAGTTCGTATCAATGATAGGAAAATAGAACATATCCACCACCTTTCCGTAGAACAAAGGAGCATATCCTCCGCCTTCCGGCAGGAATGAAGCTATCTGCGAATGTGTACTCTCATTGAACAACACACCATAGAACACACTATCTATGATGTTACCCAACGCTCCCGTAAGAATAAGAGATACGCATACGATATAGCCTGTCTTCAAGCCCTGCTTGATTATTCTCGTTAAATACCACCCTATCGCTCCTACTGCAACAATACGGAACAAGGTAAGGAATAACTTACCGAATATCTCCATACCGAACGCCATACCGTTATTCTCGGTAAAGTAAATATAAAACCATGTAGGCGGTTCTGTATCTACCATGCCCAGCTTCTCATAAAGCCATTTTATGGCGTTTTCGCTCTGATGCCAATACATGTGAGTCTTGACATAGATCTTGATTATCTGGTCAGCAATTAATACCGAGAAAATAACGAGCAGCGCAATGCGACCTTTCGTGAGGTATTTGTTCATCCTTACTTCTTACCGTTATTTTTGGCCTCAATGCTCAGTGTAGCATGGGGCACAGCACGTAAACGTTCGGCAGGAATCAACTTACCTGTTTCACGGCAAATACCATACGTTTTGTTCTCGATGCGTACCAATGCGGCCTGCAAACCCTGGATAAACTTCAACTGACGTTGAGCCAGGCGTGTCGTTTCTTCTTTGGACAAGGTGTTGGCACCTTCTTCCAAAACTTTGTACGTAGGAGACGTATCGTCGGTATCATTACCATCGGCTCCGGTTAAACTGGCTTTCAGCAATTCATAATCGCGTTGTGCCAATTCTAACTTCTCATTAATAATGGTGCGGAATTCTTCCAATTCAGCATCCGAGTATCTTGTTTTTTCTGCCATAACTTTACGTGTTAAATCGTTAGTATTATTATTCTTTTACAACGCTTACGTACAGGGAGAAATCGTCAAAGTTAAGTTCCGTGCCGTTTTCCACCTCATCGGTCAGCGTCAGTGAGGTTCCTAAAACCTGGTTACAAATATAGTCTTTATATTCGTTTACCGCATCATCTGTTTGCTGATTTTTTGATAATGTAATCTTTATTTTGTCTGTTATCTCCAAACCGCTTGACTTGCGAATATTTTGAATACGATTAACCAGTTCACGGGCAATACCTTCGCGGCGAAGCTCTTCTGTTACGGTTACATCCAGAGCAACAGTCAGCTTTCCTTCGTTGGCAACCAGCCATCCCGGAATGTCTTCGCTGAAGATTTCTACATCAGTAGCTTCCACAAGCACATCCGTACCATCCAGTTGCAAAGTATAAGAACCGTTCTTTTCCAGTTCGGCGATAGCTTCCTGTGACATTTCTGCTACAGCGGCAGCTACGGCTTTCATCTGTTTGCCGAATTTCGGTCCCATCTTCTTGAAGTCACATTTCACTTTCTTCACCAGCACACCGGCGGCACCGTCTACGAACTTGATATCCTTCACGTTCACTTCGCTCATGATAAGTGCCTTTACTGCTTCGATGTGGGCACGTTGTTCCTCGTCTACTACCGGTATCATGATACATTGCAGCGGTTGGCGCACTTTTATGTTCACCTTGCGGCGCAAAGCCAATACCATGGAAGTTACGTCTTGTGCCATTTGCATGCGGACTTCCAGTTCCTTGTCTATCATTTCCTCCTTATATTCGGGGAATTTAGCCAAGTGTACGGATACCACGTTGTCGCGTCCCGTTGCAGTAACCAAGTCCATATAGAGCTTGTCTGCATAGAACGGAGCGATGGGCGACATCAATTTGGCAACGGTTTCCAGACAAGTGTACAGAGTCTGGTATGCGGATAACTTATCCTGCGTAAATTCACCACCCCAGAAACGTTTACGGTTCAGACGAACATACCAGTTGGAGAGGTTGTCGTTTACGAAGTCGGATATCAGACGTCCGGCCTTTGTTGGCTCGTATTCGCTATAGCAAGTATCCACTTCTTTCACCAGTGTATTCAGTACAGAGAGTATCCAACGGTCGATTTCAGGGCGTTCAGCCATCGGCACGTCAGCTTCCTTGTATTCGAATCCGTCTACATTGGCGTAGAGGGAGAAGAAAGAATACGTATTATATAATGTACCGAAGAATTTACGACGAACTTCTTCGATGCCGTCTACGTCGAATTTCAGGTTATCCCACGGAGAAGAGTTGGTGATCATGTACCAACGTAAGGGGTCGGACCCGTATTTCTCGATAGTTGAGAAAGGATCTACACCATTGCCCAGACGCTTGGACATCTTGTTACCATTCTTGTCAAGTACCAATCCGTTAGAGATAACAGCCTTGTAGGAGATGGTATCGAATACCATTGAAGCGATTGCATGGAGCGTAAAGAACCAACCGCGAGTCTGATCCACACCTTCGGCGATAAAGTCGGCGGGGTAAACCTGATGGCTATCCAGCAATTCTTTGTTCTCGAACGGATAGTGGATTTGTGCATACGGCATGGCACCGGAATCGAACCATACGTCTATCAGGTCCGCTTCACGCTTCATGGGCTTGCCGTCTTTGGATACGAGGATGATATCATCCACATACGGACGGTGCAAGTCTATCTTATCATAATTTTCTCCATTGTATTCACCGGGTACAAAACCTTTATCCTTATAAGGATTGGACTTCATGAATCCGGCAGCTACGGATTTCTCTATTTCATTATAAAGCTCTTCAACCGAACCGATGCAGATTTCCTCGCTGTTGTCTTCCGTGCGCCAGATAGGCAGCGGAGTACCCCAGTAACGTGAACGGCTCAGATTCCAGTCATTCAGATTTTCCAGCCACTTGCCAAAACGTCCCGTACCGGTACTTTCCGGTTTCCAGTTGATCGTCTTGTTCAGCTCTATCATGCGGTCTTTGCAAGCGGTAGAGCGGATGAACCAGCTATCCAACGGATAATACAATACCGGTTTGTCCGTACGCCAGCAGTGCGGATAATTGTGCACATGCTTCTCAATCTTGAACGCCTGGTTGTTGGCTTTCATCATCATGCAGAGACTTACGTCGAGACTTTCGTCCTGATCTGTCAGATTCGGGTCGTAAGCGTTCTTCACGAAACGGCCTGCATATTCCTTATATAAATCTACGTTTACGCGCTCTTTCACGAAGCTTTCGTCCAGTTCGTCCAATTTATAGAACTTACCGGTCAGGTCCACCATCGGGCGGAGTTCACCTTTCTTATTGATGAGTTGCAACGGCGGAACACCGGCGGCTTTCGCTACCTGGGCATCGTCGGCACCGAATGTCGGAGCGATATGTACGATACCTGTACCGTCCTCCGTAGTCACATAGTCACCTGAGATTACGCGGAATGCACCTTCACCCGGATTCACCCAAGGTATCAGTTGCTCATATTCCATACCTACAAGTTCCGCACCTTTATATTCTCCTACAATTTTGAACGGTATCAGCTTATCTCCCGGTTTGTAATCTTCCAGGGCGATGTCTTCCGCTTTCTTATTGAAGTGCGTGTAGAGCAAAGCTTTGGCAAGTACAACGGTGATTTTCTCTCCGGTGTATCCGTTATAGCTTTGTACGGCTACGTAATCTATCTTCGGGCCTACGCAAAGCGCGGTGTTTGAAGGCAATGTCCACGGAGTAGTGGTCCATGCTATGAAGTACGGAGTTCCCCACTCTGCCATTTCCGGCTTCGGGTTCTTCATCTTAAATTGTGCCACACAGGTCACATCCTTCACGTCGCGGTAGCAACCGGGCTGGTTCAATTCGTGTGAGCTCAGTCCTGTTCCGGCAGCGGGAGAATACGGCTGTATGGTGTATCCTTTATAAAGATACCCTTTTGTATAGAGTTGCTTCAACAGCCACCACAAAGTTTCGATGTAGCGGTTGTCGTAGGTGATATAAGGATCGGTCATGTCTACCCAATACCCCATCTTGTGAGTCAGATCTTCCCATTCTTTGGTGAACTTCATCACATCTTTGCGGCAAGCAGCGTTATAGTCGGCTACGGAGATCGTTTTACCGATATCTTCCTTGGTGATACCCATGGCTTTTTCCACACCCAGTTCCACAGGAAGTCCGTGTGTGTCCCAGCCGGCTTTACGTTTCACCAGGAAACCCTTCATGGTTTTGTAACGGCAGAAAATATCTTTGATGGAGCGAGCCATTACGTGGTGAATGCCCGGCATACCGTTGGCAGAGGGCGGTCCTTCATAAAAAACGAAAGAAGGACAGCCTTCACGTTCTGTCATACTCTTGGCGAAAACCTGGTTCTCGTCCCATTTCTTCAACACTTCCGCGTTTACCTTTGAGAGGTCGAACTGCGAATATTCGGCAAACTTCTTACCCATCTTATTTGCAATTTAACTATTTACAATTTAACGATTAAGGAGGCGCTTTGAGACGTGCTAAAGCGACCCTCCTTATTTTAAGGGTGCAAAGTTACAAAAAAGTTAGAGAAAAGATATTATTGAATAGAAAAAAACATATCTAAATGGAATACGGCTCTTCAAAGAAGTGTTTTAGAAGACGTGTATTCCATCTTTTTCTATTTGTTGCTTTAAAAAAGCATTCATGTTTTTATGAGCACGAATGACATCAACAGAACATCCTAAAAGTTTTTCCAGATATGCTTTCATTCTTACTATTAGAAAAGGGTTAGGTGTTTCTGTCTCTACGTAAATATCAATATCACTTGTTTCTTTTTGCTCATTACGGGCGACCGATCCAAACAAATGTAAAGAACGCACACCGAACTGTTGTTTCAATTCGCTACCGCATGATTTCAACAAACTGATATAATCGTTCTTTGTTTTCATATCTCATTAAATCTTTAGAACAAAGATAGACAAAAAGAGTATTATTCACAAATCTTTTTGTTATTTTTGCCTGTCATAATTGATTATTCACCCAAACAAAACATCAAAAACAATAGTATGGACAAAGATCTAAAAAAGGTTGTGGTGCTTCTGGCACACCCCAACATGGAAAACTCACAAGCCAATAAAGCCCTGCTTGATGCCATAAAGGATATAGAAGATGTGGCTATATTTAATCTATATGAGATGTCAGAGCAAGATATCCTCAATATGGATGCATGGAGCCGGATTATATCTCATGCCAATGCAGTGGTATATCAGTTTCCATTTTATTGGATGTCGGCACCATCTTTATTAAAGAAATGGCAGGACGGGATATTTACCTATTTGGCAAAAACTCCGGCAGTAGCTGGTAAGCCTTTATTGGTGGTTACCACTACCGGTTCTGAATTTGATGCGTACCGGAGTGGAGGGAGAAATCGCTTCACGGTGGATGAACTTTTGCGTCCTTATCAGGGTGGTGCTGTGCATGCAGGGATGGTGTGGCAGACTCCTTTCGTGGTGTATGGTATGGGAACACCCGATGCGGAAAAGAATATTGCTCTGGCAGCGGATCTTTATAAAAAACGGGTGATGGCACTTATCGGGAAAGATAAATCGGAAGATAGCTGGTAAAGTGTAAAGTATCAGCCAAAACACTTGATTTTGCCTTTACGATGTTGTATCTTTGTAGAAGCTTTAAGTTGAGTTTTATTATAAACCTAAACCTTTGGTAAAATGGCAAAAGTTAGTCTTTCTTTTTCAGAAGCCTTTAAACAGTGCATTAATTTGACAGATATCTTATGTGAGACAGCCTGCCTGCCGGATAAACATGGGTGGTTCGCTCGTTGGCAAATTAAATAGATTATAGTTATTTCAGATGTTCGACATTTGGAATAATAATAGGCAAAAAAGAAGATAAGGTGGTATTTCCTCACAAGGATTTGCCACCTTTTTTGTTGATTTATATTTGGGGTAGGATTTAAAGCTCATTTTTGCGCTGTTAATAAACGTTGGATACGTTCTTAAAAAACGTTCCGGTTATTCTTTAAAAACGTTGTTTGCAGTTATTAGTGAATTGGTTTAAATGTTACTATTTTAGAATATTGCCACAACTCAATCAAGTCATTCAAAAACAGTCATCAAATCACGAAATATTTTAAAGGATACAAAATTTCTCTTTTCTACAATATAGTAACGGGATTAAATATATATAGCAACCTCTTATTACAGACTTATTCTTTCACGAACATTACAAAAAAGATAAGACATATAACAAGAGGTTATTATGGAAAGGTATCAGTACAGAATGTACACGACATTCAAATATAGCTTTTATGATTATCTATCGCTTGATGGAAGGAGCTTTTGTTGATCTACCATAATTCATTTCCCACCGTTTTTGAACGTTCCAACTCCAACAATCCTTTTTTTGCATCAAGACCGCCCCCATAACCTGTTAATTTATGGTTACTACCGATCACACGATGGCAAGGTACGAATATAGAGATAGGATTAGTAGCATTTGCTGATGCTACGGCACGCACCGCTTTCGGATTACGGATGCGACGGGCAAGTTCACCGTAGGATATGGTTGTTCCGTATGGTATTTTCATCAGCTCTCCCCATACAGTACATTGAAATTCCGACCCGGTAAAAACAACCGGAATATCAAATATTTTGCGATAGCCAGCAAAATATGCATCGAGTTCTTCAATCGCCCGTTGGATGACTTCGGAAGTTCCCTCTTCGTACTTCGCATTCAGATGTCGCTGTATGCGCCGGTCTATTGTATAGCGACGTTTCTCTACCGCCCAATCGCAAATACACAGTTTGTCACCGTAAGAACCTACAATCATGTCACCCACAGGCGACTGATAACGTGTAATTTTTATAGTTTCCATATTATTGTTTTTATAGTCATGATATTCTTCTTTCATACATATTTTGCACGGTCTATACCCTGTTTGTAAGGCATCATTGAGCGTATCATAAAAACGAAAAATTTATAACGATAACTTTTATCGCGATTTCTTACCGCTTTTATTTTCTCTTCTATTTCCATTATTTTTATTGCTAACCGGTGTATAGTCTTTCATTCCATCTATCGCGCCTCCTGCCACAGCCCAAAAATAAAGACTTGCTACGGAAGCGTAAGGCGAAAAGCGTTTTTTATACCGGGTGAACAACTGTTTATTTATTACTCTGTGGTGATAGACCATGCGCATGCCTCGTAAGAGTGCGAGATCTCCAAAACTGAATATATTGCGGCGTTGCATGGAAAATAACATAAGCATTTCGGCAGTCCATACACCTATACCATCGAGTTCTATAAGTTTGGTACAAACATCTTCATCCGGCATTGTCCTAAGAGCTTCGATTTCGAATTCACCCGATAATACTTTTTGCGCTGCCGATTTGATGTAAGCCGCCTTTTTGAACGTAATGCCGAACCGCTGTAGCTCTTCATCGCTGAGACTGTCAATAACATGGGGAGTTATCTCGCCGAGAGCAGTCACCATCTTTTTCCAGATTGTTTTGTGCGCCTTTGTCGAAATCTGTTGCCCCACGATGGAATTGATCAAAGCCGCAAACAAGTCGGGAATGACTTTCCGTTCTATTGGACCAACTTTGTCTATCACTTCAGCAAGCCTCTTATCTCGTTTTTTCAGATAAGAAATTTCCGCTTCGCCATAGATGAAAATATTATAATCTGCCATTCCCCAGCTTATGACGAAAATATTCGTTAGAATCTACTGGAGCCTCATTGCGGTAGCAGTCATCATATTCCCTTATGACAGATGCAACGGTTATCCGATAACTCTCAAAAAGTTTCTCACGTCCTTCTAACTGGCTCATGCGATGGTTAAGTTCATTACGCCATTTTTCAACGGCTTCTTCACTTTCCCATACATTCAATGACAACAACTTGCTTTCTGCATTCAAACTGCTGAATCGTTCGGAACGGATAAAGCCCTTCGCGTTTGAAAGCAATGGTTTTAATTGAGAGGCAAGTTCAAGATAACGTTCTTTACCCTCTGCGGTGGGCGTTACTTCGAAAAGTACGACCACTTTCTGTTTGTGGCTTTCTAAGTTTTCTATCATTTGATTTCTATATCTTTAGTTGTTGTTATCTTATGGTTCTTCTACGATTATTGTCGCTGTTTTTCTGGCGTTCTTCAAATCACCGGCAATAATGTGTTTCAATAGTTTTTCGTGAGAAGTCTGTGAATTTATAAAACAATCTGTGCCGTTGTAAATGCGATTGAACTCCGAAAGCAGATGAGTGGCTGCGGAACGATAAATGTCAGCCAGTATTCGGTTGTGAGCGGCATCGGCAATGGCAATATGAAAATTCAAGTCGGCTTCGATGCATTCTTCCAACAAGCCTTTTTCCGCATTTACTTTTCTTTTTTCAAGTGAAGCTCGCATTCGTTCTATATCTTTTTCTGTTCTTCGCGCCACAGCTTTCTCCACGATTGCAATATCCAGTATTTTTCTAACTTCGTCCAGTTCCGTTCGATCTGCGGTGCTCATTTTTATGTTGACATCATCATTATTCGATGGAACAGCTACAAACGTTCCCGAACCTTGTTGGACTCGGACAACTCCCATGTTTACCAACAGTTTTACCGCTTCCCGAACGCTTGACCTGCCAACTCCGAAAGTTTTCATCAACTCTGGTTCGGTTGGAAGTTTATCCCCAGCCCTATAGGTCCCTTCCGTAATCTGTTGCTTCAATGTCTCGGCAATCATATCTGCCAAAGACTTCTTTTGTATAATCATAATGCTTGTTTTATTAGTCATATCATCTGATGATTTGCAAAAGTAGATATTTTTATATAGAGAGCAAAATAATTAATGATAAATTGTTTGGCAATTGGTATTTGATTAAAATCTAAAATAAATCCTCCTCTCCTTGGATAGTATCTGAAATATGCACTACCTTTGTCGCCAAAGCAAAAACATTGCATGTGAAAAGGTTACTTTCCAACATCGTAAAGTATGTACTGATAGTAGTATTTGTTTATTACTACGTAGGAAACACAGCCTTTGTCCATACACATGTAGTCGATAATTTCCTCATAACTCACTCCCACCCCTACCTTCCGGGTATGCACCATTCGCACACGGAGGCACAGTGGGAAACCGTCTCCTGGTTCAATTTATTATGCCTGGACAGTTCGCATGAGTTACCGATAGTTCCCTTTATTTTATTTTTCCTAAGTTTCATCTTCTTGTTGCATGGAGCAAACCGGATTGTTCGCACAGCCCGGTCTTTCCATTTACGTTCTCCACCCTGTCATGTATGCTGAGAACAGATTTTGTTATTTAAGTTTCGTATGTAGCCTGAACGGCAGAGCATATGCGAAACCTTAATCTGTTATTCCCAAAATACATGAAGAAAAACGAGTTCTTATCATAACGACAAAGAAATGAAATACATATATTTATTGTGCCTGACCGGCATGATGTGCTATGCCTGTACCGGTCAGCAAAAAGAACAGGAAAACCAGGAATTTTCTGTCTCAGGAGATACTATTGTGGTATCTTCGGAATCCCCCATCGCCAAGAAATTGAAAATAAGCGAAGTTCAGAAAGAATTGCATGAAACGACATTCACAGTTTCGGGCATCGTGAAAGCCATCCCCAATCATTATGCAGAAATAGCCTCTCCGTTTGCAGGACGGGTGACGCGCTCCTTTATCCGTCTGGGACAAAAAGTGGATAAAGGCAGTCCCTTGTTTGAAATCAGTTCGCCCGACTTCTTTGAAACCGGAAAAGTCTACTACCAGGCAAAGCAGGAAATGGAACTGGCTTCCAAGAATCTGCGCCGCGAACAGGACTTGTATGCACACAAAGTAAGTGCGCAAAAAGAAGTGGAAGAAGCCGAAGTGAACTATGAATTGAAAAAGAAAGATTATGAAAACGCACTGGCTGCCCTGAAGGTATTCCAGATAGAACCGGACCAGTTAGTACTGGGTCAGCCTATGATTGTCCGTTCACCCATTTCCGGTGAAATAGTGAAGAATAACATTGTAATCGGGCAATTCATGAAAGACGATGCTGACCCGGTGGCCGTGGTAGCCGATCTGAATGAAGTATGGGTAGCTGCCAATGTGAAAGAAAAAGATATGTCCCTGCTCTCTTCACTGAAAAAGGTGGAAATATCCCTGGTATCGCAATCGAACCAGACCTTCAGCGGTACAATCTACCATATCAACGAAATGCTGGATGAAGATACGCGTTCGGTAGAAGTATTAGTGGCGTGCGATAATAAAGAGCGACTGATGAAGCCTGCCATGTATGCCACAGTGAAACTGACTGACGAACCTGCTGAAAGCATTCTGATCCCGACTTCCGCCATTTTGCAGGAAGAAGAACAGGCGTATGTACTGGTCTCTTCGGGCAACAATAAATTCCTGAAACGGAAAGTGGAAACTTCTGCTACGGATGGTGACAAGAGTGTCATCACTTCCGGCCTGCAATCCGGAGAAAAGTATGTTTCGGACGGCGCTTTCTATCTGCTGAACGCCAACTAAACACCGGGGTTACATAGTATGAAGAAGTTGATTTTTCTGGCGATACATCGTCGAGGACTGATGTTCGTATTGTTTGCCTTCATTGCCGTGGTGGGTTACTATTCATGGACAAGACTGGCAATAGATGCTTATCCGGATATTGCGGATACCACCGTACAGATTGTGACACAAGTGCCGGGACTGGCTGCCGAAGAGATAGAACAGCAAATCACAATTCCCATTGAACGGGCCGTAAACGGTCTGCCGGGATTGAACGTGATGCGAAGCAAAAACACCTTCGGACTGAGCACCGTGGTACTGGTGTTTGATGACGGAATTGATGACTACTGGGCACGCCAGCGTGTGCAGGAGCGCTTGGTAGATGTAGAATTACCTTATGGTGCCGTACCGGGGCTGAATCCCCTAACCTCACCTACCGGAGAGATATTCCGCTACGTCATTGAAAGCGATAATCTGGACCTGCGTGAGATCACCGATTTGCATAAATGGGTGATTATCCCCCGGTTGAAACAAGTGACAGGCGTAGCCGATGTAAGCAACTACGGCGGCATCACTACCCAGTATCAGATCGAACTGAATCCGCGTAAGATGGAAGAGTACGATATTTCCCTTTCTGACGTGACCGAAAAAGTTGAAATGAACAATGTGAACGCCGGAGGAAGTATGTTGAGCCGGGGTGATTTGAGTTACGTGATTCGCGGTATCGGTCTGGTGAAGGATTTGAAAGATTTAGGACGTATCGTTATCAAAACGGATAATGGAGTACCTGTGTATCTGGATGATATCGGAAAACTGAAATACGGCAGCCTGGAGCGCAAGGGTGTACTGGGCTTTTATGATGGCAAACGTAATTTCTCTGACGGCGTAGAAGGCATCGTGCAAATGTTGCGCGGTCAGAATCCCTCGCAAGTGCTCGAAGGAGTACATGCCGCTATTGACGAACTGAATAACGAAGTACTGCCCAAAGGCACACACATCCATCCTTTTATGGATCGCACGAACCTGGTGGATATGACCTTACACACGGTTTCGCATACACTGTTTATGGGTATGATCCTGGTGATAGTGGTACTGATTCTCTTTTTAGGGAGCTGGCGGGGTGCATTGCTCGTTGCCGTCACTATTCCCCTATCGCTGCTGATAGCTTTTATCCTGATGCACGTGACGAATATACCTGCCAACCTGCTTTCATTGGGAGCTATTGACTTCGGTATCCTGGTAGACGGCTCTATCGTGATGATGGAAACGATTCTGAAGAAGCGTGAACGGCATCCCGATGAAGTTTTGGAAGAAAATTCCATTTTGCGGCGTACAACGGAAGTCGCCCGCCCTATCTTCTTCTCTATCCTTATTATTATAACCGCTTATTTGCCCCTGTTTGCCTTCGAACATATCGAGAAGAAATTGTTTACACCGATGGCATATACAGTGGGATATGCACTGATAGGCGCTCTGTGTGTAGCATTGTTTCTGATTCCGGGACTGGCATATATGGCTTACCGTAAGCCTCGGAAAGTATATCATAACCGTTGGTTGGAAAAATTGCAGATGCTGTATCATGCACAAGTGGTTCGTGTAATTGACTGCCCGAAAGCCGTATTGGGAGTATTGGCAGGAATTCTGGTTTTAGCAGGTGTTTTGAGCTACACGGTGGGAAAAGATTTCCTCCCTCCCCTGGACGAAGGGGCTATCTGGATTCAGGTACAATTGCCTCCGGGTATCTCTATCGAGCGTTCCAAAGAGATGGGAGCTGAATTAAGAAATAAGTTGGGGCAGTTTCCGGAAGTGTCGTACGTAATGACACAGGTGGGACGTGATGATGAAGGTGCAGAAGCCTTTTCCCTTTCGCACATCGAGTGTGGTGTAGGATTGAAACCTTACGATAGCTGGACTACAGGACGCAATAAAGCCAAGCTGATTGAAGCGATGAATGATACGCTCATGACCATGCCGGGATATTCGGTAGGTTTCTCCCAGCCGATTATTGACATGGTGATGGACCAGATAGCAGGTGCGCACAGTGATCTTGCACTGAAGATATACGGGGAAGATATCACGGAAACGCGTCATATTGCCGATAAGGTTGTCAATGTCATCAAGCAGATATCGGGCGCGACGGATGTTGCCGTAGATCAGGAACCTCCCCTTCCCCAACTTCAGATTATAGCAGACCGTGACCGTATTGCCCAATACGGATTGAATGTCTCGGACGTGGCCGATCTGATAGAACTCGCCATTGGCGGCAAGGCCATTTCGCAAATCTTTGTAGGTAGCAAGTCGTATGACGTCATCTGCCGTTTCAGCGAAGAGACGCGCAATACGCCGGAACGCATCGGAAACCTGATGTTGACTTCGGGCACAGGAGCCAAGATACCATTGAGTCAGGTTGCGGAAATCAAACTGACCACAGGGGCAAGTACTATTTCACGCGAGATGAATAAGCGGCATCTTACAATCCGCGTCAATCTGCGTGGTATCGACCTGACTTCTTTCTTGCAGAAAGCGAACAGGATGATTGATGACCAGGTGAAATACAATCACGAAGATTTTCATCTGAAATGGGCGGGACAGTTTGAAAACCAGCATCGTGCATACAATCGTTTGGGCGTGGTAGTGCCGTTGGCATTGGGCATTATGTTACTGTTATTGTTTGCCGCCCTCGGCAAATTCCGGCAAGCGGCTTTATTGATGTGTATCATTCCGTTGGCACTCTTCGGAGGTATGCTTGCACTGAATGTACGGGGAATGACACTGAATGTATCTTCTGCCGTAGGCTTCATCGCACTGATTGGTGTAGCTATTCAGAATGGAGTGATTATGATTTCGCATATCAATAATTTGCGCGAACGGGGGCGCGACTTGCGCGATGCCGTGGTTACCGGTGTGCGCCATCGTTTCCGTCCCATTCTGATGACGGCTACTGTTGCTGTGCTGGGTTTGCTTCCGGCATCCCTGAGTACGGGAATTGGTTCCGATGTACAGCGTCCGCTGGCAACGGTTATTGTATACGGATTGCTGTTTGCTACTGTGGTGACACTGTATATTCTCCCCACTTTATATTATATGATGGAAAAAAAGGAAGATAAAAAGGATGAAAATGAAAAGATATAATATTGTGTTGTTTACCCTTATCGTCTGTGCCTGTTCAGTGCAGGCACAGACTGTAGAACCGATTACTTATAAGCAGTATATGCATAAAGTAAGTGCCGACAATCTGGAATATGCAGCGGAGAAGATGAATGTTAGCGCCACACATGCAGATGTGATAGCTGCCAAAGTATTTGATGATCCGTCGCTCTCTTTTACTTATTCCAACAATGAAGACCACACTTTGCAAATGGGTCAAAGCTATGAACTGGAACTTTCGCAGAACGTAACTTTAGGAAGACGTACAGCCGGCATCAAGTTGGCACGCCGCCAGAATGAACTGGCGGAGATTGTGCTGGATGATTATTTCCGGAATTTACAGGCGGACGCCACCATTGCTTATCTGGAAGTAATGAAGCAAAAACAACTCAGTGACATCAAGAGAAGTGCATGGAGCAATATGTACGACCTGGCGAAATCCGATAGTATCCGTCTGGCATCCGGCAAGATTATGGAGGTTGAAGCGATACAAAGCAGGCTGGAAGCGGATATCATGTATAACGAGGTGCTGCAAGCTGAGACGGACTTAAAGCAGGCATATATGCAACTGTCCCTCTTTGTCGGAACCACAGTTACAGATACGCTGTTTCATCCGGTGGAAGAACTGAAAAAACCGGAACAGGCATTTGTGCTGAACGGATTGATTGAGGGAGCTATAGAACATCGCTCCGATTTGCTGGCAGCTTTGAAGAATACGGAGGTTGCACGCCGTGAACTGATTCTGGCTAAGCGTGAAAAGCGTCCAGATGTGGAGTTTTCATTAGGATGGAGCCATAACAAACGTGTGCGCAATGAAGAAGCACCTGCTCCGGCATTCAATGGAGTCAGTGCGGGGATTGCGATTCCTTTAAGCTTCTCTTCTCTGAACAGAGGTGCGGTCAATGCTGCCCGTTTCCGTGCTCGCCAGGCAGAATTGCAATATGAGCAAATGTGCTTGCAGGTACAACGGGAAGTTATGGGAGCTTATCAGCAATTCCAATCGCAGGCACTTCAAGTGAAACATTACGAAGGCGGAATTCTGAAACAGGCGCAGGATGTGCTTGAAGGGAAAATATACAGTTATAACCGGGGCGAAGTTTCCCTGCTGGAAATACTGAATGCACAACGCACGTATGATGAAGTTCAGGCGCAATATATAGAAACGCTGTTTAATTATAATGCGGCACTCGTTGAGCTGGAACGCAGCTGCGGAATTTGGGATATAAAGGGATAAATTGTTGATAATACAAATGGCACTACAGAGTCTATTTCCTCTCCTCGAACTCTTCATAGAGAGCTATCGGATCGTAGTGCCATAATTTTGTTTCTTCTTTTCAAATATCCGACTACAACGATACAAGTAGAACGATAGGTCCCGTATCCCTTTAAGTTCAGACCTCATTCTCTTTCTGCTTGACACAATCTCGCGCAGAGATAGTTTCATTGACCCTGCTTTCTGAGACCTTATATCGGTTGTGCTGTTTTTCTTTAGCTTGTTCTTTCGTTATATTCTTGTCCTTGAAGATGCATCTTCAAGGACAAGAATATAACGAATATGGCAACTTGATTTTCGGGTATTGCGCATGGGTCGTATTTATGCATGTTTCGTGACAGGCGTTTATCTCTCCTGTTCTTACTTTTGATATTTATCTCTTTTTTCACCCAAAACAAATGATGGAGAGTGGGGTTTGGAAGGGAATAATCATTAATTAAAAGAACAGTGTGATGAAAATGAAGACA
>OHNP01000283.1_pt1 | contig 39053 bp, 39 predicted proteins | sample 1569531 | NCBI WGS metagenome assembly OHNP01 (sample SAMEA3879587, study PRJEB24766) | human gut metagenome | biome: human-associated habitat; feature: feces | place: USA | collected 1985/1987
ACAATTTCGTAAATGGCTGATTGATAAGGATGTTGTAGAACATAAATTTGAAAGGGAGGATGAAAGGAGGGGGAAGAGAATACATTATTATATATACGTGCGCGTGTAGGGAGGTAGATTAACTCACCTACCACCTCCCCCCCCTACGGGGTACTCCTCCTCCCGGGAGGAGGAAAAAGGGCCACCGATTCGCATTATTAAGGGTATTATAGGTAACCAGGATTCGGAGGAGGAGGTTCTTGCAAAATTGTAGCAGCATCAAAGCAAGGACATTCCTTGATCCATTCTTCAGGTTCGATCTCACCGTTATGGTTCAGGTCCGGACTCAGATCACGGTGTCCCACTACCCTACTGCCCGGATATTCTTTCAGCAAAAGCATTACCATGACACGCAGGGAATGTTTCTGAAAGGCAGTTCGAGTATCACAGGAATGACCGTTTGCGTCCAACCCGCCTTCATAACAAACACCAATCGAGTGAGCATTGTACTTTATTATATATTTTAGGTATCATGTTATTCTTTTAGCTATCTTTGCACTATGTAAATCAAAAAGCATTGATAATGAAAGCAATACTATTAGTCAGAGTATCTACAAACACACAAGATTTTGACGAACAAGAAAGAGAAATATGTGAAATGGCGATAAAAGACGGCTATTCAATAGATAATATCATACCCGTTTGTGAAAAGGAATCCGGCATTAAGTTGTCAGAAGAAGAACGTGCAGGACTTAACAGAATGAAAGAACTGATAGAAACAGACACAGCAATAAACTGTGTCTATTGCTGGGAAGTATCACGTATTGCCAGAAGAAAGAAGATTAACTTTAGTGTACTGGACTATCTCACCAGTCACAACATACAATTGGTTATCAAAAATCCGTCTATACGTCTGTTTAAAGAAAATGGCGATATTGATGAAGGTGCAGAAATAATATTCACCCTATTCAGTCAGATGGCAGAAAGTGAAATGAGAACTAAGCTGGCTAGATGGAAAAGGACTAAAGACGCAAAAAGAAAAGAATCATATTATACTGGTGGCTGGTTATTATATGGTTACAAAGTGGATGAAGCAACAAAGAAGATTGTTCCAGATGAAAATTCTGCCGTAGTGGAACAGATATTCAATATGTATCTTACTGGCAAATACAGCTATGGAAGTCTGGCTAAGGAACTGATACAGACAGGTATCTTTAATAGCCGCTTATCTACTGCCAGAAAAATGGTGTCACTCATTTTAAATAATACTGCCTATGCTGGATTGCCTTCCAGTAACAACGGCTATAACAAACTAAAAACAGAGGGTAATGTTTATCCTGCTATTGTAACTTTAGAAATGATTGAGCGTTGCAAGGAAATAGCAGAGGGCAATGTAAATAAGCCAAAGAAACAATACACAAACTACTACTTTGGTAAAGGACTGTTAAGATGTCGTCAATGTGGCGGTACTATGGTCGCTAAAAAGAACAACAATACCTACCACTGCCAAAACTGTGACAAGGCGTTCTGGATTCAAATAAATTTAGTTGATAGTATATTGTGGCATACTGGTAGTATGATTTATTTAGGAAGAATGACTTCCAATAATGATGAAGCCAAGAAGCAATACCAACAGCAATTAGAAAACTATGACAATAAAATAACGACTTCTGAAAACACAATAGCCTCTTTACAAGACAGAATAGACAAGATAGAACATAGGACTTATGTGGACGGAACACTTTCTATCAGCAAGGCAGATTCATTCATTAAAGAACTAAATTCAAAGATAATATCTGAAAACAAGATACTTAACAAATGGAAGAATGAACAATCAGTAGCCAAACAAATGCTGATAGACATTGAATCAAAAGTTACTGGCGTGACACTTGAAACAATCAATAACATAAAGGATGATGAAACCAGATTCAAAATCATACATGAAGTGCTGGATTATGCTTTCATTGACAAACAGGGTGCATACCAATATAATATCTCCATTTATCCTACGCTTTCAGAGAAACCGCTACAATTCCTTTTAGATACCAAAAAGAATAAGGCTTATACTGACCTTAGAAATGTTAAAGGCATTAATAGGCTGCAAGAAATAAACTGTTATGAACAACGTTTCAAGCCAGTAAGGGACAAGCAGAAGAACAGAGAATATAATGTAAAGTATTGCCAAGAACATAAAGAAGAAAATGCCAGAAGGCAAAGGGAATGGCAAGCTAAACAAAAGGCACTTAAAAAAGATAAGAAATGAAAAGGCTTGTAAATTGCATACTTTTCTTTTACTTTGTGATACACTATAAAAAATAACAACTATGATAAAAGAATTAGAGCAAACGAATAATATAGATTGGTATGGTTTGGAGTATCAAGATGAGAAACAGTTTGAGTATTTAGTACAAATAGCTAATGAATTTTGTCCTCAAATAGAACCAGATAGTTACTTAGATGAGGTAACAGGAGACTGGAAAAACAGATTAGTAAAAGACCTATCTCTAGCTCCTAACCAGTTTGCATATAGATATTTACAAGGTGAGATAGATGTTGCTTTTAAAGACAAATATTTAGAATCAAAAGAAGTTATAGAAACATTAACTGCATTTGAAATAGATGTCAGCAAATTCTGGTATTTGTCACTTTTTATAAAAGACTTGGTGATAGATAAATGCGTTAATGCTATACCATCTACTCAAACTCCTAGAGAGCAAATGCAGGAACTGATAGATAGGATTCAGGAAATGGGCTGGCACAAAGATTACTCTAGTGAAAAAGAAGCCGTACTAACTCTCAAAGTGGAGGGGAAGCAAAATTTTAAAATAACTGATGGTAAAGTCATATTAAGCATAGGGATTGCTTTGTCTGAATATGTAAAAACGATTGAATATGGCAGTAAACTAGCTTCAGTAGCACTTGATTTGGATAGTATATTAAATTCAAGAGTTACTATAGACAAAACTCCTATGTTTGCTTTGTTTACTAAAATGATGAAATCTTTTTTAGACCCTTACAAAGCAAAGCCACCTTATTCAAAATCCTTAGATAAAATGCTGCTTATTTCTAGGATGATATATATATTGGGCTTGTCAGATGATAAGAGATACTATGATGAATATGAAACAGATGAAGATGGCAAGATAATATTTGATGAAGAGAACGACTATAAAAAGAAAAACTTTTTGAAGAATACCATAAGGAGATATGAGGACTACAAATATACCACTATAGGTAATGTCTATATGTGTTAGAAATCATACTGTTTTTAACCCACCAAGATTAGTGTGTTGAAAAACGCCTACTTTTAACACATGTATAACTACATAATAATCAATGTATTATCTGTTGTAAGTTCTAAAAGACTGCTTATCTTTGCACCATCAACGTTGATGAATATAGTATTAATAACGGTGTGCCAGATACCACATATAAAGCGCAGGGCAGCGGCAAATTATTATGAAGAAAGAAATTTTTAATCTGTTCGCTATACTGGAAAAGTATAGCATTAATTTTAACGAGTACATGTTAGCAAAAATGATTGCTTGGGGACAGGCTAATCAAAATGCAGAAGTTGTGGAAGAATACTTCTCAATGAGAATGTGCGCACGGGGGAATACTATTGAATTATTGGAAGGGCTGAAAAATGCCAAAATTATAGGTGAATCCTATGAAATCCCTCAAAAAGGAAGCAATCTGGATTTACATTCTATTCCAATGAATGAAGAGTTAGCAAAAGAATTACTTCAAGAGAATTAGCGGGGTATAATAAACTATATAGCAATTATATACGATAAAGGTGGCTAGGAAACTAGCTGCCTTTTTTATTGCGGTTTCCTTTCATATATCATCGCCGAACGCTCTGCCTGCAATGGCTGATAATGCGAATTAGAATCAAAAGGAGAGCATAAAGCGGCTATCCTTATCTATTGGCTCACGGACATATCGAAATAGCGGCAATATGATGACACTGGTACAGTAACTACAGAAAATGTATCTTTAGTTAGGGTCACTGCCGTGAGGTGAGTATAATCGTATAAAGATAATCAGATTAAGAATTACCACGAGCAGAGGCAGGAATAAGACCCCCTACGGTAATTTAAACACTATAGATTCCATCGTATAAAATGAAACTGACACAAAAACAATCAATTATGAAGTATTACACCTTTGAAGAACTGAAAGAGATAGCTTTCAACAATGGCGTTATCGGCAATAAGGTAACTATTGGTATCTGGGCAAGAATGAACGGCTATCTTAAAAAGAAGAAATAGATTAACAAGCTCCGTATTACATTGTATTTCAATATGAATGAATATAATACCACTAAATAGTGAAGTCTGCTATCTGTTATGATAGCATATTTTTTATTTTTGGTGGAACTTTTTTCCACCGAGCTTTCCTTAGAATAAATTATATGATGGGCATATAAAAAGCTGATATATAAAGAAATAGATGACATAAAGCAATAAAGATCGTAAATCATAGTCTAAGATAACAAAAGTGGAACTTTTTCTATAAATGTATCATAAAGATGATATTTTTATAGTGAGCTAAAAATGAATACAAATGAAGAATATAATAGAATTTGGAAAAGGGATTACCTACCTTAATGAGGTAACAGAATATAAATTAAATGGAATATTAATTAAAGACAAGTTTAGTTTGCCCAATGGCATATTTAATAAAGTCCTTACAGGATGTGGTGGTACAACCATAGCTTTGGAAGACAATAGAAAGACAATTATATGCAGTCCTAGAATTACATTGCTTAAAAATAAACATGAACAATACCCCAATACAATGTTGGTTATTGGTGGAATTAATAAGTCTGAAATTGCCAACTACATTGACAGTGTTGATATACCTAAAATATTAGTTACCTATGATAGTCTATATAAGGTATTGGATATTATAACAGATATGAATAATTGGCATATAGTTGTGGATGAATTTCAATGTATATTAACGGATAGCAGTTTGAAGTCTGTTACAGAAATGAATTTTCTATATGGGCTTACAGGAATTAAGAATATTACTTTTATGTCTGCCACGCCATTACTAAATAAATATATAAGTCAGATAGATATGCTTAAAGATATGCCTTATTATGAATGTAAATTCACTGATACTTATAAGGTCAATGTATTCAGAAGAAAGGTGAATAAGCCTGTAAATAAAGGCATTGAAATAATAGAAATGTATTAGAAAGGTAATTTCCCAACCTCAGAAACGGGTGATACGAGCAAGGAAGCTATTATATACCTTAATTCTGTAAATAATATCATTTCATTAATTAAGACAACAAAACTGCAAAGTAATGATGTTAATATTATATGTGCTGAAAATGAAAATAATAGAGCTAAAATTAAAAAGAGTTTGGGTAATAGTTTTGATATAGGCAGAATACCACTAAAAGATGAAAAGCCCAAACTTATCACATTATGTACTTCTACAGCCTATTTTGGAGTGGACATGTATTCAGATAATGCACTTACATTCGTCATAAGTGACTGTAACAAGATAAATACTACTGTGGATATTAGTACGGAACTGGTTCAAATAGCAGGAAGGCTAAGAAATGTAAATAATCCGTTCAGATATTATATATACTTTATTTATAATACAAACAGAGAGGAACTTAATGATAATGAATTTACTAGCATGATAGATACTAAAACAACTATTACATTACAAGAAATAGAAAGTAATAACAATGCACCAAAAGAACTAAAGGAAAAACTTATCAGAGATAATAAACGAAATATATCCATAATGAAATTTGAAGATAGCTATACCTATTACACTGGAACAAAGTTTGCATTTAATAAAATGGCATATCTTAATGATATGTTTGTTTATGATACGCAAAGAAATAATTATCAAGACGGTATTACTGTAAAGAAATCAATTAATGAAACAAGAAACTTGCAAACTTTTGGGAATCAGAAATATAGTACAGTAACCAAGCAACTGGATATAATAACAGGCAATGACAGTTTTGAAGACCTAATGAAGTCATATTGTGAAGCCAAAGAAAATAAATATAGTTTTGCTATTTTCTATATAGAACAAAAGAATATTAACATAAAGCATTATTATGATACACTTGGAAGCAAACGAATCAAGTCTTTAAGTTATAAAGAAAGCAATTTAAAGAATGAGATGAAAAATAGGAGTAATGACAGTAAAGTGATATATGAACTGGATAAGCTTAATATCAATACGTTTATAGAATGTCCAAAGCTAAAACTTATATTACAGGATATTTATAATAAGCTGGGTTTAAAGAAAACAGCAAATGCAACAGATATAATAGAATACTATATTAATTCTATTCCTGTTCAGAAACGTGTTAATGGGAAGAAATGCAAAGGATATGAATTATATAAATAATGCTTAGATACCACATATAAACATTTAAATCTATTAATTATGGGATTAAAATCAACAAAAGGGAATATGTATAAATTCGTTAAATATACATGGAATCCAATCAAAGGTAAATGCCTACACGATTGCAGCTATTGTTATATGAAACAGATGAATCCAAATGCTTATCCCCCAAGATTGGCAGAATACGAACTTACTACAGATTTGGAGAGTGGAAGCTCTATTTTTATAGGCAGTTCTACAGATATGTTTGCAGACAATATACCGTCTGAATGGATAACAAGAGTTTTGGACTACTGTTATCAGAAGAATAGTGATACAGAAAAACCGAATACCTTTCTCTTACAATCGAAGAATCCTAAGAGATTTTTGGAGTTTATCAATCATCCAGTAATGAAACGTGTGGTGTTCTGCACAACCATTGAAACTAACCGTTTCTATCCAGAGATAATGAATAATGCACCAAAGATAGAGGAACGGGTGGAAGCTATGAAAGAGATAGCCAAACAAGGACATTCTACAATGGTTACAGCAGAACCATTGATGCAGTTTGACCTTGATGAAATGGTGTCGTTTATTAAAAGGTGCAATCCCAAATTAGTGAATATTGGGAGAAATAGTTGCAGGAATATTGTACTACCAGAACCAACCAAAGAGGAAGTACAACAACTGGTTTCTGAATTGAAAGAGTTTACTAAGGTGAATGTTAAAGATAACGCCTTAATATGGGGTGAGTAATCCGCAAAATGGCACAGGAAGAAAGTTGGAGGAAACCTACTAATAGGGTGGAATCCAATTTTCACTCCATCTGAATTATATAATACCTACTCCACAATATACCACATATAGCTGATCGCATTAAAAAGACTACCTAATACCAAAATCACATATTTTCAAATTAGCTAAAAGACCAGAAAACGAGAATAGAGAGTATCTTATATAAAAGTCCCCCTACACATTAAAAAGTCAGCAGTCAAAAGATTGCATAGTGAGTGTCTCTCGTGCCTACAACCCCTTTAGTCCCCCTCTGTATATTGATATAAAAAATGAATTATTAATCACTTAAAATTTATCAATATGAGAAATTTAATTATCACGCCTAACATGGCACAAAACAGAGAACGTATGAATCAGTATGCAGAAGAAGCTGTAATTGTGGAAGAAGCCTCAAAAAATGTAAAGCATTTCATTGAAGCTAATACAGAAGAAGCTACTTTGAACCATTTACAGCATGAGTGTATTACACCAGTATTCAGTAAAGACAATGAATTAACTATCAATCATGCTGCATTTATTGAAACCATTCAAGAAGCAGCAAGTTCTTTCTTTAATGGTGAAACCATTGATACACCAGAGATACGGGTATCTCACGTTATCAAAGGCAGAATACCAGAAGCAATACGCAAACCAGCTAATCAGTTATTGGAATCTGATAAGACTATTTACTATGAGAGAGCAGCTTTCAGTATTGACATTCCAACTATCTATGAAACAGTTGGTGGCAATAAGTTGAATCTTTCTATTGTTGGGGTCAGAGCCTATAACCAAATGAACCTCTATTCAAAGAAAAGTCCAGAGCTGTTTAGATTGGCTATTGGTTTTAAAAATCAAGTGTGCTGTAATATGTGCATCTTTACTAATGGCTATAAAGAGGATTTAAGAGTGAGCAATACAAGTGAGCTTTACCGTTCTGCTTTGGAACTGTTCAATAACTACAATCCTGCCAAACATCTACATTTGATGCAGTCACTTGGCAATACCTCAATGAGTGAACACCAGTTCTGCCAAATTCTTGGTAAGATGAGACTTTATCAATGTCTGCCAAGTGGCTATCAAAAGAGCTTGCCAAGAATGTTGCTAACTGATACACAGATTAACAGTGTTGCTAAAGCCTATATCAATGATGAAAACTTTAGCAGTTTTGGTAATGATTTGAATATGTGGAAGTTTTACAACTTGCTTACTGGTGCAAATAAGAGCAGTTATATAGATTCATTCTTAGACCGTTCTTTAAATGCCACTGAAATGACAGTTGGAATAAATGCAGCCCTACATGGTGATGAACGTTACCAGTGGTTTATTGATTGATTAACTAATTAATAAGGACATCATAAACTTGGTGTCCTTTCACTAAAAAACTACAGATTTATGAATGATGGAAAGATTTTAGGCGGTGCAATAGGAATTATACTATTGCTGATAGGAATTGGCATTATTTGCCCTCCTTTGTTGGTGATTATTATAATGGTGGCTATCTATATTCTAATATAACAATCACTAATTCTCAAAGTGAATGTTCTATTGTTATTCAAGCATTTAGCTATGATGGATAATGATAGGACATTCACTTTTATTGTTTAATCCTCAAAAATGAACATTATGAGCTTGAAATACAGTAATACAACGGCTGATTTTCTGGAATGGGAAGAAGCCATGAATTTAATAAGAAAGCTATTCAAAGATGAAAATTACTCTATGAGTTTACTAATTGCTTTAGGTTGCTTCTTTGGTTTAAGAATAAGTGACATTCTTTCTTTAAGGTGGAATCAGATACTTAATGTTAATGAGTTTACTATCATTGAACATAAGACAGGAAAGAAAAGAACTATCCGTATCAATGCACAATTAAAAAGACACATTACAGACTGCTACAAGGCAATGAATCCAATAGGCAGTAATGCACCTATCTTAGTCAGTCAGAAAGGAACTGTTTACTCAATACAGAGAATCAATATCATTCTTAAAGAACTAAAGAAGAAATACAGACTACACATTGAGAACTTTAGCTGCCATTCACTTAGAAAGACCTTTGGCAGACAGGTTTACAACATGAATAATGATAATTCTGAACTTGCTTTAGTCAAGCTGATGGAGTTATTCAATCATAGTTCTGTTAGCATTACTAAACGATACTTAGGGCTAAGACAAGAGGAGATATTACAGGCTTATGACTGCCTAAGTTTCTAATCCTTGCTTAGGTGGGAAAATTCAGAAAAATGCTTTTATATGGGCAGAGTTGAATTTCCTACCTACATGAATTTATGAAGAAGAACTGCTCACCTACATCTTTAATAAACAATAGTTCTTGCTAATACAAACGCTTTTAGTAACTTTGTGCCAATTCTAATGACCTATTGAGTTAGGGAGTTAGAAGGACATATTAGATAACAAAGAGCGTTTTACATATTATCCCAAGTTGAAATCTGGACAATTTCAAAGAATGAGGATGATAAGCAAGAACGCTCACGTCAATGTTATATACCTATCTGTTTAGATAGACTATATATCGTTTGGCGTGGGCTATTGTTTATTACTCATTCTTGGGCAGTCCAGAGCCTCAACTTGGTAATAGCAATAGTTCCCACGCTTCTTTATTTTGTAATAGTCAATATGGGAACATTGGCTACAATACTGGAAAACAAAACAGAAAGTATATCTACCAATTTAATAAGTGTGCAGTATCATACTGTGTTCCTCACGCTTATTCAGAACTTATTTATTAATGGCTATCTATTAGGAACATAGAGGCACAAACAATATTTAATCAATATGAGAACATTTAGATTTATTGGATTGGCTTTAATAGCTATCCTTATCAGTGTGAATTTTGCAGCTTGCAGCAGTGATGATGATGAGAAAGAAGAAACTGGTACAAACATAGTTGGTACTTGGAAATACACTTCAAGCGAAGATGGTACAGGTTCTTTCACTTTCAAAAGTAATGGTGGTTTAGTATGGGATGATGGAGAAGAAACTACTTCAAACCATACTTATCAATTAAACGGTAAGGATTTGAAAATCATCTTCAATGACAACGATGATTACACTTTAGGAACATTTACTATTGCAGGAAACAAAGCTACTTACAAATATTATTGGTATGACTATGCAACCAATAAGAAAGGTGACAAAGAATGCTCAATGTCACTTACAAAGGAATAGCTATTGACACTCTTAAATAACAAAAGCCAACCTACCCAATTAAGGATAAGTTGGCTTTTTCAGTTCTAAACATATCTATTAACCTCTTATGAGTGAAGGTTCTTTTATTAATCCGGGTATCTTTACCCAGTTTGGAAAATACTTTTGAATAATTGCTTCATTTAGAAATGTCTTCTTATTATCATTCTTTTTAATCAATTCTTTCATAGCTATAAAATATTTAATTTATCGATATACGATTATATATATAGTTATGAGAAAGCCCAAATAGAAAGTTACCTCTTATTGAAACTCATAACTTTTGAAGCAACAAATGTTGTTTCTTTTACTGTTCATAACATGATATCTAAATTATCCAATATTATATGTATCCTCGGGCGTGGGCACCAACCCTCTCGACCTGGCGTGTAGACTTGATATCGCCATTGCGGCGAACGTAGAAATGATAGCCAATGCCATCAAAGCCACGGAGGCGGTGGGCGATCTTCAAGTCGTGCTCGGTAAAGGGATGATCCTCGCGAGTGGCACTACAGTGGATTACGATTAATTTAATTTCTCTCATCGGGTCATTGCATTTGCGCTAAAGGCACCTATTACGGCCGAAGCTACTGCAATAATTATTTTCAGAATTTTGTCCCAAGTCGTTTTTTTCATATTAATAAGTAATTAATGGTTAGTGATTAGTGATTTGTGGGCTGCGCAGCCTTTAATTCTTTCGCTTTTAATTTCTGAAATAGAAGGCTTTAGACCTTATCCCAGAGGGTTTTCATCTAACCCTCCATCTCCACCTTCACCATTACCGCCGGAAGAAGATCCTCCACCTGATGAGGAATTACTGTCGTCAGATACCAACTCGAAGACGATATTGTTTGGTCCACCTTTGGTGGTTGCAATGCTGTCGTTTGCTAGTCGCAGGGTGTTGGCCACCTTAAAACGGATATTGACACGTTCGATATTTTTCACCGTACAATCTTTGGCTATATCGGTGGCACGGCATTTGAAAGTGGTGTGGAAAATTCCGAAACCGTCAAGACGGACACTATTGCCGTCGGTCATCGTCTGGCGCATTTGGCGCACAATGGCCTTGCCAACGTGCACTACGTCTTCTGCCGACATTCCACCCAAGGCTTCAATGTCTTGTGCAATACGTTCAAGGTCGAACATTTTCGCATCTTTAGATTTACGTTTTAGAGTGTAGACCATGGGAGATTCTTTGTCTCCGATTTTTTTGTGGCGCTGTGTGCGCACTACTAATGCATTTGCCATAATTGTAAAATAATTTAAGTTTGAAAATAATAAGTTGTTTTCCTACTCTTGAACCGGAAGAGAGAAGCACTTCTTTTTCTGTTCAGTGAGACAAAGATATGACATACATTTAGCGCAGATAGAGCTTTACGAAGGTTTACGGAGGTTTGCTGAGGATAAAAGAGGTTTACGGAGGATAAAGATAAGTGAGTAATGTGAGGGTAGGGGATAAAAAGGAGAAGAGAGCCCTAAGGCTCTCCTAAAACACTAACTATGAGACGCACTTGGGCAGGGGTGTAGCACTTGTCAGTGCGTCTCATTCCCATATTCAGTAACTGTTGCTCCAGTCCGGGAGCTTTACGTATCCATGTGTTGAATTGGTTGACTGCTGTTTGTTGGGTTACTCCGTGAATGTAGAGCATCGCTAATTCGCCTTTTCCGTAACTACGTATCTGGAAGTAGTTTTCTGGAGTATGATCATCAGTTTTTGTCATATTTGAATCTAAATAATATGTTTAAAAAACGGTTAATAATATTATTCAAATGTACGAAAAATTAATCGAATAAACAACTCTGTTCCGGAGTATTTATTAGCCAGTTTTCATTGTCGTGCACTGTGTTTGCCGGTCCTAATTTGTCACCGTCCGGACCATGTACAATGGCTTCTTCGCAAGGCCAGTAACGTCCGTTGATACGGTTATAAACAAATTTGGCACAGGTGTGGGCACTGCCCAGATGCTTGAACCGTACTTTATCAATGTAGACGGTAACGATTTCCTTGTCATCATTGCGGTCTACATCAAGGCAGAAGTCGGCCATATTGCCGAAGTTGGCCGAACCGTTGATGTCATTCATCTCTACGCGTCGCAGTTCGCCAGTTGCCGTGTTGCGGTTTACCTTGCGGGGATGCGCTACGAGGATGACGAGACACTTATGTTGTATGGCGAAACGGCTCAGCTTGTTCAGTAGCGAAGTGATATATTCCAGTTCCGTCTGTCCCGGTTTCAGCTGTTGGTCGATGCGGTTCAACGGATCGACGACAACGATGCGCACACCCCGACGGTGCACCAGTTGACGGGCTTTTTCCAAAATACAGTCGATGGTATAGCTTCCCGAGTCTGGCAAGATGTGTGTTACGTTGTCTGTCAGCCATCTTATTACATGGTTGTAAAGCGCTTCTGTCATGCCCGGTCCGGGGTGGAAGCTGTGTCCGGTCAGTTTCTCGGAAAGTTTGGCCAAGTGGTATTCCATGGGCATGTTTTCGGGACTGAAGAAACATATTTTCCATTCGTGGCGCAGGCAGAGTCGGAGGACGAGTTCGTCGATGAATTCTGATTTTCCTTCTCCGGGGCGTCCCGTTACTACCAGGAGACGACGGGTTTCGAAGGTACAGTTTTCATCCAGATTGCTCCAGCCTGTTTCAGCACCTCGTTGCAGGCCGTTTTCGAAGAGAGAACGCAGATTGTCAAGACAATCTGCGGCGGTGAAGACACCTTCCAGCGGGACTTCTTCAGCTTGTGCCAAGGTAATGAGAAGGCTTTCGGCCCCGTACCGGATCAGATGCTCGTTTGCATCTTTACATTCCGGTCCGAAGTGTACCAGGCGGCAACGTTCGGCTCCCAGTCGTCGTATCAGTTCCTGTTGCAACAATTGTCCGGCATTGTCCCCATCAACGGCGATGTAGATGAGTTGCTTCGGTTCGAAGTGCGTTTCAACGAAGCGGTCCATCCATGTGAGGTTACTCTGCGCACCGGCAGGTACGGAAATCACATCTTTTCGTCCGGCACTCATGAAGGAGGCGGCATCAAATTCACCCTCTGTAATAATGCATTCCGGAGTGTCCAGTATGGCGTCGATGTTGTAAGGAATCAGCTCGGCACCCGTTACCATTTTGAAGTGTTTACGACCGCTACGGTACTTGATGTTGATAAGTATGCCGTTTTCAAAGTAGTTGAAACAGATGCAGTTTTCCATTTCGTTACTTTCGGGCAGTTTCACAAGTTCTTCAGTGATACTCAGTTCTGCCAACAGGCGTTGCTCCAAGCAGCGTTCTTCAGTCCAATATCTTTCCAGATTCTCGCTGAGGTTCATTTGGGCGGGGTTGAAAACCGGGCGGCGAAAATGTGATGGAAGTTTGTTAGTCCGATTGTATTTTTCTTTTCGCTGCTGTCGTTCCCGTTCTTCGGTATCGTCGGGCACATAAAGTTTGTAACCGCAGTGATGGCAATAGCATACACCCTTATCCAGATCGATGGAAAATGATTTGTTACCTTTATGCCCGCGGGTGGCATTGCATTCCGGACAGATGGTTTTGATTTTTCCACCGGTTCGACCATGGGTGTCAATTCCGTATTTATGAAAATTCCTCATTGTTTTGAATGATTTGTTTGTCTATAAAATGCCACATTTCAGTGGCTTGAATGCTGTACTTTAATATCCCCGATGCCACATCTGATGTTCCTTCAAGTGTGGCATTTGCCTCGATAAGATGTGGCATTTGCTCAGGTGAAGTGTGGCATTCGGGGAGGTGAGGTGTGGCATTTATCTTTGTGATATCCAGCGATGTTCCTGTTCGTTCCAGAAGGCGGTGTCGGACGGACGGGCCGGGGCATCGTCGGGAATGAGACAACCCAGATATGTGCGTTTCCCATTGATGAGTTGCTCATGGAGATACGCATTAGGTGGGAGTGTGGCCCGTTGCTTAGCTTCGAAGGCAATGAGGGTTTCACGCAGAGCCTGTGAGGTGGGTTTCCCAGCTTTTGTATAGTTCACGAAATAGCGGCGTACCTCGCTCATTGTCAGCAGGTCGCCTCCCTTATCATAGAGCTCGATGTGGCATTTGAAGATTTCCACTGCCTTTTGGATGTTTCGCATCAGTAGTTCGCCATAGCAACTTTGCATGCAGGCGGTTTCGAGCCATGGCGTTCTGGTTGTCAGTTCGTCCACCATGTTCTGCCAAGGGCGCACAGGGTGGAGCATCTGTTGCGACTGTCCGTAGTCATCGCAAATATTCAGTGGACAAGAATGATTAATGGCAGTAGTAGCAGTAGCGTCTTTTTCTTCTACTGTTGCTGCTGTTATTATATCTTTTATATTCTCTTTAAATGATTCATTGTCTGCTTTTGCAATGTCGTTGTTATTTAGTGAGTTACTGTCATTATTCGCATGATTTTCCGAATTATTCCTCGACGTTTTTTGCAGTTTTTCGTCATTTTTTGCATTGGAATCAACGTTTTCCTTGCTGTTTTTTACCATTTTTTGCTCCTTCTTTTTTACTGGGTTCAGTTCTTCGACGCTGAAAAAATCGTCTTCTTCAAGGTTGAAAAGTTTGTATTTCAGGATGATTTTCTTTAGATAGACGAATGGTATTTTTCTGTTTTTGCAAAAAGGTCGCAGATACTCTAATTGTGTTCTAGGTTCGGGTAGCATGGATAGCTTTTCGATGATGATCCAGTAGGCTCCGATTCCTCTCAGACCTTCTTCGTCAAGTAGGTTTTGCATTCGGGGATCGTTCATAGCCATGAGTGGATGCTGGAGATAAAAATTTCTTCTCATTTTAGTTGTTTTAAAATTGACTTCTTTTCAGGAAGTTGTTTCCTATTATTTTGCAAATATACATGATGCTAAATTTCGGGGAAACCGCAGTTTAGCCCTTCTACAGATTGCGGAGAAACTTTCTGAAGCTGTTTTTGAGTATTAAACTGCGGATGCTGTGGAAAAGCTGTTTAACGGTTATTTAACAAATGGAGGTCCTCTTGTGTAGAAAAATGCTACCTCTTTTTTAGGTCTAAACATCAGTTTCTCAGCTCTTTTTGCGCGCTTTCTTTTTTTTGTCCGGAATGTGTTTGAACAGGGTCGTTACTTTACGGATATGCCCTAACATTTCCTCAACCCTGGTGCTGATGTTGTCCCGGTCTTCCAACAATTTAATTATTGCCAGCGCAATAATTTCAAGGACTTTCTTTTCTTTCATCTCATGAATTGTTTCACATGAGATGTTTAGCAATACTGAACCATTACCTTGTGTAATGGTTAGATTAATGACATTTTTTCATAATTAAATAGTGTTTAATAAAAAAGCGTAACAAAAGTAAGAAAACTCTATAAGATTTTTCAATGTCTGATTGAAAAATCGTAAAAATAACTATCTTTGTTGTCAATGAACAGCCCAAAGAACTTATCTATAGAGACATTACGTGGTATTGCTATCTTGTTGGTGGTGATAGGTCATGTTATTGGTTCTGCGCCTGACGGAGGGATGAAAATCGATTTTCCCCATCCGTTACGTTATTTTTATGTCTGGATCGATTATATTCAAATGCCATTGTTTACTGCAATTGCAGGATGGGTTTATGCTTTGAAGCCATTTTCTGTTAAAATAGGTTTTGCAGAATTTGCGCGTAAAAAGGCATTGCGTCTGCTTGTTCCTATGGCGGTAGTAGGGACGCTCTATTTTCTGGTGCAATATGTTATGCCAGGTACTAATAATAAGGGTGAGCTTAGTCAAATGTGGCGTATTTACGTTTATCCTTATACCATATATTGGTATTTACCATCACTTTTTCTGATTTTTATGATACAGTGGGTAATAGACAAGCACAAGAAGATGAAAACTATGGCACAATGGACTGTGTGGTGTTTAGTGGCAATAGTATTGAGCTTGATAAATGATGAAGGCATTATGCATAGTGTACCTAATCTTTTTAGTTTTAAGGGCGCATTAGGGCAGTTACCTTATTTCTTTGCAGGAGTGGCAGCATATCGTTTTGCTGTGGATTTGTATCGTTTATCTGTAAAGTGGTTATTGTGGATAATGGCTCTATTAGGTATTGTTTTGATACAGGTAGTTTGGTTTTATCCTGGTGAATATGCTTCTATGAGTCGTATAATTTATCCAATAACATTAATTCCTACACTTTTCTTATTATTGGCATTAAAATGGAATAATCGTTTTTTTACATGGATTGGTGGATATGCATATAGTATTTATCTTTTCCATGGCTTTGGTACTTCGGGAGGGCGTATTTTATTGAAAATGGTTGGTATAAAAGCGGTTATGCTACTGTTTATATTTGCAACCTGTATTGCTACGGCTTGTCCAATAGTAATAGATATATTGATAAGTCGATTTAAATGGGGAAGAAAACTATTGCTAGGTAAGAATTGATAGTTAATGACTTTTTGAAAATAAACCACTGAAAGTTCCACGAAAGACGGCAGTAGCTAATTGATGTTTTTTATTTAACAGATATGTAATTGCTTTTTTGGGGGCAGCGATACAGAGAATATATATACATGACAAAAATCTTTCTATACCAAATAGGTTCCTGCGTGCATATAACATGCGTGCGCGCGAAAGGTAGAATTCCCTTTGAGGCGTTCCTCTTTTGGCTGTCATACTTTCCTTGTGATAAACTACGGCTGCTGGTTCATACCATAATTTGTAACCAAGACGGTGCATCTGGGCTGACCAGTCAAATTCTTCATAAAAGAGGAAATAGACTTCGGTCATGGGACCGACTTGCTGTAATACATCGCGACGTACCATCATAGCAGCACCATGTAGTGAAGCTGTTTCTTGTGGGTTAGCATATTGTTTATTGTCTTTTTCATGTTCTCCTAACATTCTATTTCTTAAAGTGATAGGGGAAAATGTGGTATATCCTGCATATTGTATAGTGTCCGGTGCATATGTATACTTCAACATGGGAGATACTCCACCATTTTTCTGTTCTGCTTCTAGGCGATGTGTTAATATAGCCAATATAGGCTCATGTATAAGTGTATCATTGTTAATGAAAAATAGATATTTTCCTTCAGCGACCTTCAGGCCTGCATTGTTACCCCCGGCAAATCCTGTATTTGTATTTTGTACTACCTTTACTTCCGGATAACGTTTTTGAATTTCTTTTCCTTCAGGTAAGAAAGATCCATTATCCACCACGATAAATTCATATGGATAAGTTTCATGTGCGTGAAATGATTCTATCAATTCACATGTATCAGCAAGTCCGTTATAATTAACTGTAATTATTGAAACCATAATTTATATACGTATCCATTTTTGAGATTCAGATTGATATCTCTTTATAGCTTTGGCTGGATTGCCGGCTACGATTGTATAAGGGGGAACATTTTTCGTGACAACACTCCCACCAGCAACAATTGCATGTTTACCAATAGTCACTCCTGCTGTGATAATACTATTAGCAGCAATCCATGCGTTATCTTCAATAATAATGGGGGCAACACTAACTCCTTGCAAATGTATGGGAAGCGATATATCTTCATAGTTATGGTTTAAACCAGATAATACGACATTTTGTGCTAGAATTACATGATTACCTATATGAACAGGACCAATTATTGTATTACGCAATCCAATGCGAGTATGATTACCAATTATTATTTCACCTACTCCGTTATCCATTACACTAAATTCCTCAATAGTACTATTGGTACCTATGTAAAATTTGTTAATGGGAGACACGTTCATGACTGTTTGATGACGAATAATGGCTCCTTTTCCATGACGGAGAACGAGAGGGTTCATGAAATGCTTTACCCACCATCGTGGTCGGGCATTGTGAAACATTATTCGATGGATAAACTTTTTTAGCTGGGGCTTCTGGTTTATCCTGTGTTTTATTAGAGAGAAATTCATGCTTTACCCTCCGTTTTTTCTATTGCTTTATATATTTTGTTAACACTGTTGCTCCAACTATGGGTATGAGCAAAAGATATTCGGGCCTCTTGCTTAGTCTTATCATTTATTTCACTAATTGCATTGTGAATTGATTCAATGTATTCATTAAGATTGGTTGGAAGAAATACATGTTTACTGAATATATCTTGCATTGTATGTGTACTTGTAGCTACAGTTGGTTTTCCCATAGCAAGATATTCATCTATTTTTAAAGGATAATTTCCTATAGTAATGTTATTAACAATTTGTGGGTTAATACATATATCAAATTCCTGAATATAGGCGGGTAATTGACTTGTTTCTTTTTTCCCAAGAAAATGCACATTAGCTAATTGATGGAGTGGGTGGGTCTCAAATGCGTCATCTGTGGGACCTACGAATACGAATTGAATATTTGGCATTTGCAAGGCAACTTGATATAATAATTCAATATCCAGTCTTAATTTTATAACCATTCCTGTATATCCTACAATAGGATGAGGAATGTCCTTTATATCAACAGGAGAATCTCTATGAATACTAGCATCATAAAGTTGTAGGTTTACTCCTGTTTCAATGGTATATGTATTAGAATTATATTGTCTAAAACGTTCAGCAAATAATGAAGAATTTGCTAAAACAATATCAGATTTATTCGCTAATAACGGTTCTAAACGACTGCCATTTTTTTTCCAATAGTCAACACCAACAACAAAATCACGACAATAATAGATTGATAGGATAGGATGTAACATATCTTTAAGATACTGGCTGCGATAAATATCGGTATCTATTAAATGGATAAAATTGCGAAATTTTAAACTTTCGGCTGCTTTAAGAATGCCTGCGGCTATCTTTTGATTATTTATTTTGTTGACTTTATCAAAAGCCCATGTAAATGGAATTCTATTCAATGGAAGTACAGGAAATGGTAAGTCTACTATCCACATATTGGAGTTGATTTGCCGGATTTTTCCCTCTTTCTTTTCTTTCGAGGCTTTTCTCCATTCCAACCAGTTCATAGGAGTATTTATGTATAATACACGATTCTGTTTAGAAATCTCAAGTGCTGTATTTTTAATAGTACTGCCGATTTCAGTGCTCCATGGTTGTAAGCTGGTTATAATAAAGTCTCGTCCGGTAATCATAATATTATAGTTTTATAGAATGATAAAGATTAACTAGCTCGTCAGCTGTTTTTGCCCATGAAAATTGTTTGACTCGTGTTAATCCATAAGCCTCTTGTTCTTGATACAGATACTCGTCAGTTTCTAAACGTAATAACGCGTCGGCTATTTCTTGGGGATTATATGGATCAATAGTCAATGCTCCAGAACCTGCAACTTCAGGCATTGCGGAAGTATTACCTGTAATAACAGGAGTGCCACAGGCCATTGCTTCCAACATTGGGATACCAAAACTTTCACGCAAAGAAGGATATAAAAAAGCAAATGCTGCATTATATAAAGTGGCCAAATCACGGTTTGCAATGTAACCAGGAAAATAAAGATTGGGTTTTATATTGATAATGCTCTCTTGATGCAATAAAGTATCTATATATTCTTCCTTTAAATCAGCAATAAGGAGCGGACGCTTTACTGTGGATTGTTGCAAATAGATGCTATAAGCTTTTAGGGTACGAGCTGCATTCTTCTTGGGATCTGTGTTACCAAGGAAAAAGAGAAAATCTTTTTTAGGAATATATTTGTGAATGATATCCATGTCTATCTTTTGTTGTGGATAGAAGTGATTACTGTATCCATTGTAAACAGCTGTGATACGATCAGTAGGAATTTTCAGAGTTTGACGGATACGGTTACATTCAAAATGGGAAACAGTGATGATTTTTTTGCATTTCTTTAAAATACGTGGAACCACTAAACGCCTATAGTACCATCCCATCTCCTGATAAAGAGACGGGCTACTATGTTGGCGTGGCTCTAAATAAATGATATCATGTAATGTTAACACTAAAGGTACAGGACACCATAAGGGGGCTGTGTTTGAAGTACAATGCAATAAGTCAACACCTAATCGTTTGACTACTTTAGGTAATCCTACTTGCTCCCAAAGAGGATAAGTAGGATATTTAACCTCAATGATTGAAAGATTAGCACTATTTTCTAAACAACGATCTTCACCCGGAGCAACAATAATATAATACTGATTATCGTCATTCCGTTTTTGTAATTCACGTATAGTTTCTAATGCCACGAAATCCATACCATGCTTATTGGGGCGAAAAATACGTTGAGCTTCAATCGCTATTTTCATGATTATTTTCCCTTTTCAGTTTTTTCCTTTTTCTGCTTCTTATTACTTCCAAATAATCTCTTTATATGACTGAATATGGAAGCGAATATTAATATTGGTAATGCCCATACAGCACGTTTAAAGCGTTTATTAATTTCACCTTCAGGAAGAGCCATTAGGAATGTTATACCGATGACAATAAGTAATGCATACCATTTAAAACAAAGAGCCCAATCTAATATAGAAGTTACAATTGCACAAATTAAAATATAAACAATTAATAAAAAACGGGATGGTATAAGCCATTGGAATAGTTTATTAGAATAGTCCCATTCTCCCTGCAATAATGCTAAAGGTAATTTCTTTAATGCAAAAATAGTACTACTATACTGAGAGCGAAGCCATCCCATACGCTGCGCTTCATATCCATCTGTATTTTCCTCCTTTTTACTATAGCATACAACTTCCTCCATATATTCAGTGAATATATTTTCTTGCAGAAGGGCTGTTTCCATCGCCTTACTAATGTCACTTCCTTTTAACTTAGGGGCTAAACCATGGAACATTTCGAAATCAAATGCCATTGCAGAACCAATTAGTGCAGAAGAAAATCCCATTCGCGTATGTGCTTTGCGAAAAAGATTGTTATTAATTTCTTCACTGGTCGCATTCAGTACGGCAATACTAGTAGTGAGATTTTCCGTCATGCGATGTGCTTGTATGGCATCGCATCCTGAATAATAAGCATTATTAAATAACGACAATGCGATTGGTACAATGCGATTATCCGAATTGAAAATAATCACCATATCATATTCTTTAGGTGAGTAGCGTTCCATTACCTGTTGAATGGCATAAACTTTGGTACATTGCTCTTTGTCTGGAACGACAATATTAACAGGCATTTGTAATAATGTGATAAGGTCTTCCTCTGGTAATTGCGTAGCAGCTACAGCTATATCATATTTTTCACGAGGATAAAGCTGGGTATCCAAAAAATGATTGATTGAGTGTATTACTTCTTTGCCATTGCGTAAAACAGTAAAAAGAACAAGGAAGCGATGTTTTATTCTAGCTTCCGGGTATGGGTTCTTGTATTTTCCCAATGTAAAAAGAGCACAAATGAATAAATACAGTACAGGTATAGCCATTAACAGAAATAAAATAGAATCTGTTATTTGCAAAGCATTATTGCTTTCATCCATCCACCATTCGGGATTGAATATAGAAAAAATGTCGAAATTCATGTTGTTGTAGCTATTTTTTTCGTTTGACTTTGGATTAATTTTTGATCAAGATAAGGACCATTAAGTATGATAGCAAAAAATGCAAATACAATAATCTGAGTTGGAAACTGATTAAAGAATGCATTTCCATAAGCACTAATCATCAGGCCAAATATGCCACATAACATAGCCATTAGCATACCTCGTAATTCTTTGTCCTTTATTCGGAACATGATAATATAACAACATCGTAAAAAAGTTAGAATTAACAATGTTAAAAATAAAATTAGCCCAACAATCCCTGTCTCTACCCATATCTTAACATAGGTGGAGTCATTAGGAATATTTGCAGTGAGACGGCTAGAAAATCGACGAGCATTACCACCACTTAGCCCTAATCCTTCTCCAAATGGTTTATCCTTTAAATAGAGAGCCAATTTTTTCTGATTTTCTTTACGTACATTAAAGGAAGCATCTTGGGTAGGGCGAAAAGTTGTACGCATGCGACGTATCATTTGATTGCCTTGTCCTATGTTGGTATGAGCGAAAAAAATATAAATGCTCAGTCCTATAATGGTAGTGATTGTCATTAATTTAAAGTTCTTACTTACTAAACTAAATAATAGTAAACCTCCTAATGGTACAGCTAATGCACCGCGAGTACCTGATAAAAATAATGCATATATACCCAATATAGACAAGATTAAGTAATAAATTTTTAGACTTTTCTTTGAAACAAAAATAGAAAGAATTCCAAATAACACAGATACTAGGCCCATATTTGATCCAAAGTTTCCAGCATCAGTGAAAATGGAAAAATATCTAGTTCCAGATGCTATTAAATGCGTTAGTCCACCTTCTTCATCTAACCATCGTTGTTCAACAGTGTCAAAGCCAATATATCTTTGACAAAATACTTTTAGAATTGAGATAGCAGATAAAATTGAAAATATAAATAGTAAAGTACGAATTTGTTTGATTTCTGTAAAAAGAACGGAAGATAATACGGATATAAATAAAATATTATAGATTGTACTACGCGACATAATCCATGCTTCTATATCTGCTCTGGGATTTAATATCTCAGCTAAACAATATATGGCCCATAATGCTCCTCCAAGTGTTAGGCAATTAATAGCTAGTTTCCACGGTATATCCTTCATAAGAATAGAATGCAAAATCACCATTACGGATATAATCACAAAGAGAATGTCTAACCATACACTTCGTCCAGTTGTCTCTGTATATCTCATCCATGCTATGAGGAAGTAATTGAGAATAAATAGGACATATATGGCAGTGACAGGGTTGCGAAATGCACATATAAAAGTATATCCAATTAATGGTAAGAGGGCAACAATTATTATAGATTCTAAGGTGCTAAATAGAGCACAGTAAGCAATACACACTAACCCTATTACTAAAAATAATGTAGTAATAGCCTTTGTCTGAGTATGTAAATTGTTTGCCATTATTTAACTGCTGCTTTCTTTGATGTTAATCCTAATTGTGCTATGCGGTTGAAGAACGAATGCACAGGAGACTCTGGTGGAAGTTCGCCGGTGAAAGATTCAACAACATCTCGATCTGCATTGTTCAGATAAAGGAATAAAGGAACATTGTTTACTATTTCTTTGAAGTTCTTTAAGCGTTTATCATCTTTTTCGGCCCATAAACGGCAAGCATTTGCTATTAATAAATTAACATCCGATTTCTGTAAAACAGGGTACGGTAAACTTGCGGTCTTGAATGCAGGATATTCAATAAGTAAAATATCGGGTGTTGATTCTGCTGAATTCAATTGCCAAAAATCTGATAATTCTTGGGCTTGCACATAGCTTTTAGATTCTATGTCAAAATCTTCCGCATAATTAACATAACGAACATGAAGGTTTTCCGTTTCCCAATATTGGATAAAATATTGGGCTAAAAATGATTTCCCTTCTCCCTTTTCCATACTTAATAAATTAATGATAGTTGGGCGGTTTTTTTGAATATAGTTATTTAGTTGTTGACAAGTATAAGCTGCTGCTGTTCTATTACATAGTTTAAGGAAACCGCGGTATTTCAAATTGCTAACACCATTGAATGCAGCGATAACAGGAAGTCCAGTCAATCGTTTACTGCGTTCTGGATCACGTAAAGTACGGTCTAACAACTCAATTACTAAGAAATAGAATGTAATAAAGATTAAACTTCCAATAAATGCAGCTATAATATATAGCGTACGTCTACGTCCTGTATCTGTTAATGGATATTCAGGAGGAGTAATCACCTTAAGGTTTGCTGTAGTCATCTCTATGTTTTTAAGGCGAAGACGCGCTTCTGAAAGTCCTCTCAACTGTTCGCGGTATGTATCTTCTACTATTCCAATACTACGTTCTTTACGGTTGACTTGTGTTCCTACAGGTGAAAATTCTCGATATTGCTCACTGATTTCATTACGTCGAGTATCCATTACTTTAAGCTCTGCTTTGGCTTTTGCTTCATTAATTACAGCTTGCAACCATTCGCTCACCATATTTTCAATACCAACTCCTTCTTTTGAAAAGCTATATTCATTTAGTCTATCAGATATAGTACTAATATTTTCTTCAGCCTTCTGTAGTGCTCGCTTATTTTTTAATAGCTCTCCATTCTCTTTTTTAGCTTGATCAGATACAAAGATTTCCTGTTCCATTATTTTTTCATTCAAACTACTTACCTTATTTAATTCAGAAAGTAGATTTGTTTTGTTGCGCAAAATTTGGGCTCGTATGTCCATCTTATCTTCCAATAGCTTTACTAGTTCCACAGCACTTTCATATTGTCGTAAAACTTGTTCATAGCGATCGTCAACTTCATATTTTGTAATAGCTAATGCTTTTGTTTGTTCTCCATAGTTAATAACTTCTTTCTCTACATTGTAATGCATTAAGTCATCTTCTTCTGCTTGTAGCATAGCTTTAGATTTTCTTACTTGTTCTTCAAAATATGCGATAACATTATTTGTAGAACCAAAGCGTAAATCTTCATATGCTTTAACTAGTTCTTCTTCTAGAATACGAACTGTATGTTGAGTTATTCCCGGATCACTATTTGTATATGAGATTTCAATCAAATCACTTGTATTTAAGCGTCTAACAGAAATAGTATTTAATACTTTGAAACTAAAAAAGCGGTTATATGGGCGACTAAAAATAGAATATATAAAGTTTTTACTGTCTTCTTTTCTATATTTAATAAAGTTATTCACAGTCTCATCTAAAGATTTTCTATTCACCAATGATAGAATTTCTTTGGGAGTCTCTTTTATTAATGCACGATAATTGCGTGCAAGTATATACTTGGTGTCTTGATTTTCATCACCATAAACATAGCATGTTGCGAGTAGGCGTGTTGATACTTTTTCTAATGTACCCTTTGATTTAGCTATATTAATTAAGTTGTCAAATGTACTATTAATAGAGAATATACTTAATCCATCACTGGTCATACTGTTAGTGTTGGAAGTTACTCCCGCATATAAGCTACTATTTACAGTATACTTGTAGGGCAAGAATTGTGTAAAATAAATCACTAAACCTGTGACAATTATACTTCCCCATAAAAGCCAATAGCGAATACGGTAAAAGAATTTTGATAGGAATAATATAATATCCATAATACTAATTTTCTTTGATGATTTTTACATTAGTGAGCATCTCTAAGAGAATGATGGCATTATGCAAAGCGACACGGCTTTGCTCATAATTCACTACGGCACCGGAACGGCGACCTCGTTCTAATGAAAGTGCAATAATATCTATTGTACCATTAATAAAATTATTCTCTGAGATTTTCATCTGAGCATTATAAAGTGCTGCTGATTCTGCTTTTGCTTTTATTGTTGCTAGCTGTTCTGTTACCGAATTGTAAGCTTCTAAAACTTTTAACTTACGTTCCTCCATTACTTCATCTTGCGCATATTGCAACTGTTCAATCATGTATCGATAACTTTTAAGTTTTAATGGGCGATTGAATAAATCACCCAAGCCAATACTAACACTAGCCCCTATATTGAAAGTATGACGAGTACCAACAGATGTAGTTTGATACCAGTCTACAAGAGTTTCGCTGTTTTCATTTATTGTATTAAAACGTCCAAAGGCATAATTCCCATTTAACTTGAAATAGTTCCACCAGTTTCGTTTTTCTATGCGATACTCATTTTTTATCTGTTCAACTTGTGATTGTGCCTTTTTTACTGTTGCATTTTCTGTTACAGCATCCAAAAATACCGATAATGGTGGAAGCTCCATTTTCTCAATGTCAGCCGGAATATTTTTTGCAGCTGATGAGATTTGGCTTGTTTCGTATTTTTCTTCTTCCATTTTTAGGCGCTCTAAAGCTTTGATACGTTCTTCGCGGGTCATAGTTTGTTGAGCGATGGTAATGGTAGGAAAAGTGAATAATCCGATAAGGAGTACACTATAAGTTATAGTTTTTATATATTCTTTTGCCATTTCTGTAATTTGCTATTTGATTTTATTGCTATACATTCTCTTTTTGTACAAATGCCGTTAATGTTTTGAATATTATTTTCATATCAAGCCAAAATGAGAAGTCTCTTGCATATTTTATATCCAGTTGCTTTCTCTCCTCTGCTGACATTTTACCAGCGTCTCCACGCTTTTCCACTTGCCATAATCCTGTTAAACCTGATGGTGCCATAAAACGATCTATGTAAGCGTCACTGGTTAATAATTCAGCTTCATAAAGTGGGAGAGGACGATTGCCAACAATACTCATATCTCCTTTTAAAATATTGAATAACTGTGGTAATTCATCAATGCTGTATTTTCGAATAAAACGTCCTACACGTGTCACTCGTGGGTCATTTTCTAGTTTGACAAATGTGTTTTGTTTTGTCTTTTCTTTCTTCTTGAGGAAATCTTCTTCAGAAATAACAAAATCATCCGAGATTAATAAGCTCTCTTCTTCATCAGATGTTCCGGAGAGGTCATCAAATCGAATCTCCGGTCCTTCATCAGAACTTTCAACTTCCTCTATTTGATATTGATTGAGGGCATTCAACTCTTTCAATCGTTTATCTGCATTAGTATACATAGAACGAAATTTCAAGAAGTTAAAAATCTGATAGTTAGATCCAACACGTTGTGACTTATATATAATTTTTCCTTTGCTTTCCAATCGAATAGCTACAGCTGTCCCTATTAGTAATGGAGAAAGTATAATAACGGCAGTACCAGCAAAAAGCACATCGAATGTACGTTTCCATAGAGGAAGTCTAAACGTGTTCAATACTTTACGATGTGTCTCACTAAATTCTTTTAGCTTACTTTCCTTACGTGCTCTTAGATAAACATTCATGCGTTGAATGCTTTCTTCTTCTGCATGAGGCGGAAGTGTATTGTTAACTCCGGCTTGTAGATAATTTTTTCGGTTTTCGGCCTTTAATGCTTCAGTAATAAGAGTGATATAAACCCGGGGATAACGTTTACGTAGATAACTAATCTCAATACAATCTGCCTCGCGTACATCTGTTTGTTCATAAAGAATAGATATGTTATACCGTTCTCGAATACCGTCAATAACTTTTGCTGCTTTCTGGGAAGAAGATACGGCAACAAACATACCACCTGTAATTTTGCTCAGGTGATCAATGATAATCCGATTAGTTCCGATATAGATATAGTATAACATGCGTCTTTACGTGTTGTTTGTTGTTAATCAGATAAATTTCTTGAGGCGTACTTTCAGTTCCATAGGATTGAAAGGCTTCAGTATGTAGTCCACAGCTCCTTCTTCAAGCAAACGGATACGTTCAGTAGTACTTTCTTCACTAGAAAGCATCATAACGGGAATGTGCTTAAATAACTCATTACTTTTAAGGTAATGGAGGAATTCCGAACCTGTCATTTTCGGCATACGTATGTCGGATATGATCAAGTCTGGTTCATTACCTTCGTGTAACCAATCGATAGCTTTCAAGGGATCTTCACAGTACACAAAATCATACTCTTTTCCCAAATACATAGAAAGTACTTTGCCTATGGAGGCTTTATCATCCACTAATAATATCTGTTTCATTATTATAATTTATAATTGTTCTCTACCTGTTATTTATTATCTATAAACTTTTCCTTCATTAGGGTACTTATACCAATCTTGGCTAACGTTACGGTTGCGAGCCCAGTCTAAAAACTTAGGATAAGCACAGTCGTTGTTATCTTTTTGATTACTGATATTGATGCTTTCGTTGGGGTAACGGAAATTAGGAACACAGATTGCCCATGTATTATTACCAGCTAATTCAAGATTGGTCTCTTGAACAGTACCCGCATTAGTAGCACCGTATTTCCAGAATTCATAGAGGTGGACTTCCACACGCTTTTCCATGCTTTTATATTTGTACGCAATGAAAAAGTCTAAATTATCTTTGGTGATGATTGGATCTTCCTGTTGATAGGCATTGTTTTGCTCTATTTTAACTTTGCAAGTGTAGACTGGGGCTGTCGCCTTTCCTGTATTTACCATTGTTCCGGAAGATACCCCAAATACTCTGTGTGCATTTCCAAAAAGTGGGATTGTCATATCGTTCTCAATACCTGTACTGAACATGGAATTAAGCAAAGTTGCTTGGAATTGATCTTTATCTCCACTAAAACTGATATTGCCAATAGCCGATTTTTCTATTCCAACAATACGTAATCCGGCACCAATCGTTTTGGTAGCCCCGGCAGCTGCTAAAGCAACATTAAGATAGGTGGACGTGATTTTATTGTCTGCTCCACGATCGTATTCAATGGTTACATCCAATACGATGTCATTAAAGTCGTAGTCTCCTACAAGAGGATAATTGTCTTCGAATACATAAGTATAAGGCATTGGATCAGAAGGAATTTCACTTCCTTCTCCTGGATTGTTACCTTCACCGGTACAGTCTCCTTTAGGGATGATGACAGGGGATTCTCCCCATTTAGAGAAGTAAGTCAGTTGGCCTATGTATCTCCAAGTATCATTGCTCCAATTACTATTAAAACTGTTAAACTCAAAATAAATATTTCCTTGGGCAGTGTTAGGATTAAGTTGAATATCTGCTAATGTCCCTACTTTAATAAGTGAGGGTTGCGAACTACCTGTAAATATTGTCTGCATAAAAGACGCTTTATTTATGGTAATCATGCAATTGTCGCCCAGAGTTATTTTCTTCCCTCCCCAAGTTGCAGGGTACTCATTGATAATGGCGGCACAATTATCACCAAGAGTTAAATCTCCCCGGAATTCGCCGGCTATATCTAAGTAGCACCCATTTTCAATATAAGTATTGTTAGTGGTTGAGGAGATTTTTGCATGTCCTTGGTTAATTAGCTTTCCGCCACTGGTTATATCTAATGTTCCTATTTGAAGAGTACCATTATTATATAAAATACCTTGGGTGTCTATACCAACATAAGATACCTGAAGTGTGCCGGCATTATAATTATATCGCTTGTAAGATCCGTTGGAATAATAAATCTTGTTTCCGTTTACTATTCCGCCTTTATATATCATTAAACGGCTATTTTCTATAAATGACAATGTTTGAGAATCCGGGATTGTGATTTCTCCTCCATTCATTACATAGAAGTCTATTCCACGTTGTATATTTAATCCCATAGTGGGATGCCATTTACCTAAGATAATAATAATGGCAGGATTATCATAAGATAAACCATTTTTATTGATAACACCTGTATATACGTTTCCTGCTGATATCTTATATACTTTTCCATTCAATAAATCTGTTTGGGACGTAATCTCTTCCGCCTCTTTTAGCATTGTATTGATGTCGGTTTCTGAATATTCAGGGGTGTATGTTTCAATTGAAACAGATCGTGTCATAGAACGTGTATGGGTAGCATTGCCGAATGTTGTGCTCACTTCTCCATTAACTATAGATACATAGCGGACCACGTTACGGTTATGCGCATCAGTACGGCATACAAACACATCTGTTAATGTGATAGGACAGTCCATTGTAGTAATGAAAGAAACATTATTGCTCATAGTTCCTTCTGCTAATAATTTAGCTGTGGAATTTGCTATTAAAGGATTGCTGTCGTAAATGCGAATGATGTAGTCTGTTTCAGAGTCTTCGTATACACTTATGTTAACTTTTACTTGTCTGGTCATTTTCCAATCCATCTGCGGGTCGATGTCTTTGACAGGGAACTTATCCTCATAAGTTGCTTTAACCTTTTCGGGGCTAAAGACATCTTTTTCGCAGCTACTAAGAACACATAAAGTGACTAATAGGGCTGACAAAAATAGACTTATTCTAAGTTTCTTTTCCATGACCTTGTTTGTTTTGCTTGATTAATAACAAAAATACGTACAATTAAGATAATAACAATTTTTATAAGGTTTAAAAAGATTGTTTATTAGTGATTTTTAACTATATGATAGGGTATTCTGAATAATACCTTTCCTTATTGCTGAAAAAGCCGATGAATAAGGGGTTCATCGACTTTTTGTGTTATTAGAAAATCAAATTATTTTTTGAATACTTGCCCGTTATGGTTTTTATACCAGTCTTTGTTTTCTTTACCTCCAGAAGTAACCCAATTGGCGAAACCTGTATAAACATCTTTAACGTTCTTGATTTCTAATGGCCAAGAAAACTTGTCCGGAACAACTATACCCCATGTCAGATTCTCGCTACTTAAATAGTACCGTTTAGAAGATAATGAAGAATCATCATTAGCTTGTCCAAACAATGTGGTATTAGCCAAGTCTGTTGGTGCATATCCTGCTATATGTACTTCCGTACGTTTGGTTCTTTGATCGGCGGCTTTTGTGATAATGAATACATCCAGATTGTTTATGTTGAATGCTGACGAAGAAATTTTGTCAGATTCTGTGAATTCAAAGCGCACTGCATATTGGGGCAGATCGGCTTTATTAGTCGAAGCGGTCTGGTATGTATTAATGAATGGCCTGTCGGTGAAACCAAATTCAGTATGGGCACTTTCAAATAATATCAGTGTAGGCAGGCTTTGTCCGGCCTCAAAAGAAGCATTATTCCCCTTAATGGTGAAAGTGCTTGGAGTAACGCTAGCTGGTAAACCTAGGAAGCGAATACCAACCCCTACGATTTTACTTGCACCAACTGCTTCAAGAGTGATATCAAATTGAGCGCTTTTCAAATTACCATTTGAATTAGCTTGGGTTGATCTGTTGTTTAATGTTAAAACAATGTCATTGAGGTCAAAGTCACCATATTTAGGCCAGTTATCCTCAAATACATAAGTGTAAGTCGTTGCATCATCTACAACGGGGATTTCCGGAGTATATGGATCTTCACCTTCGTTGCCTTCATTGAAGATACCACCACAGGTTTCAATTGTATATTTGGATTCGTCATAACCAGTGCTAGCAACAGATGCATCTATGTGTGAACGTTCGGGGTTATATTGCTTTCCTTCCAAAACCATATTTCCTTGTACGTATGTATGCCATTCAAAATAGATATTTTCCGCCTTAATCATAGAACGATCTTCTTTCGCCTTGTTAATGGCTTTAAATGTAACTTGGCTGCCAGATTGAACTTTGAATTCTTTAGCTTTGATCATGGAGCCGTCAATCAGCGTGTATTGAGCACTGTTTAAACTCTCTACAAGTGGAACCGGTAGCCATTCTTTATCACTCGGGTTAGTTCTACCTCCGGTTATGGAAGCTTGATCCAATACTACATTTCTGAATTTGAATGTATTTTTTACAATCAAAAGGCAGTTGTTGTAAAGGAAGTCAGTCGAAGAGTTTTCTAATATATTTACTTCGATTGTACCGCTGTTTACAATCGTGGCTCCAGCTTGTATACGGTTACCTTTTATAGTGGCTTTTTCATAATTTGCAATAAGACATGCTGCGGAAGTTTTGTTGGCTTGCATATACGCATTCTCGGCTGTTAGGCTGATTGTGCCATGGTTGTAAATCTGAGAACTGGTGATGATGAATTTATCCTCTACTTGGAAAAGGGCATCGGAAGCATTATACAATACAGTACCTGTATTAAGCCCATTCTGTCCGGATACTTCTTTTGTTTTTATAGTACCGAAGTTCTTGATAACAACATTGGTAGCTGTACTAAATATATTACAGTTTACTTCACCTCCACTTTGTACGGTGAGGGAAGACTTATCTGATACCATAAAAGTACCGGAGGTAGATGTGATTTTACCACCATTCAGAACGATGATGTCTATCCCTTGGGGGGTGATGTTTCCATTTACATTCCAGGTTCCTTGTATATATACTGTAGCGTTGGCTCCATTATAAGAATGAAGTACTTGGGATAAAGTTTCACCTGGCTTTATGATATAGGTAGACCCGTTAGGTAATTGATTTCCGTTGATAATAGATGCGGATTCTGAAGGGACATTATAAGTCTCTTCTGTATATCCGGGATCTGTAACATTGTCCCAGCCGGATGTTCCAACTGATGAAGCACGCGTTACCGCTCTGGAGGTAGTTGCAGTGTAATATAGCTTGCAATTCAATGAACCGCCATTTTCAGGTACTGCGTATGCGTATACTTCCTTCCGCTGATTAGGGTCAGTTTGGCGAATATAAAGGAATTCGACAGTCTTGGGAATATTAACTTCAGCAATATAGTTAGCGCTTTGTTTTGCCGGCCCCGCTGCAATGGGAGTTGCGGTTTCGTCAGCCAAAGGGTTACTGGTAAATACCTCAATTGCATATTGATATTTTCCATTGAACGCATCTTTTACCTCAACATTGAGATTGACGGTGTTAATCATGGACCAATTGAAACCATCGGGGGCATTGAAGCCTTCTCCCAAAGGATTTTCTGTTGGTGTTACCTGCGGCTCCTTGCTAGGATCGTAAACATCATCCGCACAACTAGCTAAGAACATGGTGCTCACCACGGTAGCCATTACTGATAATCGGTTAATTAGTTTCATAATCGATAAAATAATACATATTGATTTACTGGCTTATTCTGATCATTGGCCGTCGAGAGCGCGCATTTCTTGCATATTCTCGCCACAAAGATAGAGATAAATTTGATATAACAACAAAAAAAGTTGTTTTTTTGTTGCATATAGATGATTTATTTATTAAATATGAGTACTATAGCTAAGTCTTAATAACTTGTAAATTCTGGTCAGTTTGTCTTTTGGGTATACGAAATGAAGCGAAATTATAGTCAACAGAGATTTTCTGCTGCTATAATCCGTCAATCACAAGCTTTATGCTTTTTTTTAGTTTATGCTTTAGTGATTTCTCCCGCAAGGTCAGAGTTCATCCGGTAACGGATTTCGGCTTGATTGAGACCATGGCCAAGGAGGAACATAAGTTTGGTTACTGCACATTCGGGAGTACTGTCGTATCCGCTGATGACGCCTGCTTGCAGCAATTTCAGTCCGGTTTCGTAGCGTCCCATTTCGACTACGCCACGTTGGCATTGAGTGATGTTGACAATAATGATGCCACGTTCTGTGGCGTCCTTCAGTTGGCGGATGAACCATTCCTTCTGAGGAGCATTTCCAGAACCGAATGTTTTGAGTACAACCGCTTTCAGACCCAGGACATGGAGAACAGAATTGATGATGCTTTCCTGGATACCGGGAAAAAGAGTGAGCATAACCACATTGGTATCGAACAGGTAATGAGGCTTCATGGGACGCGTCGGATCAGGACGGCGGATGATGTGGGCGTCATATTTGATGTGGATGCCTGCATGGGCCAATGAGGGATAGTTGAATGAACGGAATGCGTTGAAGTTTTCGGCATTGATCTTTGTAGTGCGATTACCGCGCATCAATTCATTCTCGAAAAATATACACACTTCGGGAACGATGGGGGTACCATCGGGATTCTTTGCCGCAGCTATTTCTATAGAGGTAATAAGATTTTCTTTTCCATCTGTACGCAGAGTGCCGATAGGAAGCTGAGAGCCGGTGAGAATAACGGGTTTAGCCAGATTCTCAAGCATGAAACTGAGAGCAGAGGCCGTATAAGACATGGTATCGGTTCCATGAAGAATGACAAAGCCGTCGAAGTAATCATAATTGTAGTTGATAATCTTTACGATTTTGGCCCAAAGCGAAGGTTCCATGTCAGAAGAGTCAATAGGAGGATCAAACTGATAGGAAGAGATGCGGTAATTGAAACGTTTCAGTTCGGGAACATGTTTGAGAAGATGATCGAAGTTGAAATTTTCAAGCGCACCTGTCTCTGGGTTCTCTATCATGCCGATGGTTCCACCGGTATAAATTAGCAACACGGATGGGTAGTCAGTCTTCATAAACATAACCGAGTTACTTCAAGTCATTTATTATTTTAATAATCACCTTATATAATTGTGGAATATCTTCTTTACAAATGCAGACACTGTCAAGTTTCATCATTCCACTATCACTTAACAGGAAATCATCTACAGAGTAAATATCAGAACATCTTTTCTCTATTAGTTCAAGAGAATCACGAATTAATTCCAGGGTATGAAAAGCTATTAATTTATCAAACATAAATACCCTCCTTTAATATCTTTTCACGTAGGAGTGCATCCATCTTATCACGTAGACGCACAATATCAACCGGACAGCCTAATAATTCTTCCAATTCTTTTTTTATGCCGGATAAAGCAAAGAAACCATGTAGTTGCCCTTCAATATATATATCGACGTCGCTTGTTTCTGTTTGTTCGTTCCGAGCAACAGAACCGAATATGCCCATCCGGGAAATACCATATTTACCGGCATTTTTTTGCATATAATCACGCAATAATGAAATATATTCGGTAACAGTTTTCATCACATTTCGGTTTTACTAGTGCAAAGATAAGAAAAAAAACAGTGATTAGCGGTAAATGATTAGTGATAAGTGTCATTTTGTTGTTATTGCACCATCTGCTTATCACTAATCACTCCTTTCCAATCATTTCTTCAGCCCTTCTTTCAACTGTGTGATCGCCTTTTCCGCATCTCCTTCAGCTTCATTCAGCAGGGTGACGAATCGGCTACCGATGATAGCACCGGAAGAGTTGGCACAAGCGGCATCAAATGTCTGTTTGTTACTGATGCCGAAGCCAACCATGCGGGGATTGCGCAGGTGCATATCCTGTATCTTTTTGAAATAAGCTTGCTTCTGGCTATCGAAATCTTTCTGGGCACCGGTAGTAGCAGCGCTGGATACCATATAGATGAAGCCGTCGGTATGTTCGTCGATTTCACGGACACGAGCCTCGCTGGTTTCGGGGGTGATGAGCATGATGACACGGATGTCGTAACGGTCGGCAATAGGTTTATACGTTTCTTCGTAATCTTTGAAGGGAAGATCGGGAATAATAACGCCGTCGATGCCACATTCTACACATTTCTGACAGAAAGCCTCGAACCCGAATTTCATGATAGGGTTGAGATAGCCCATCAGAATGAGAGGAATACGGACATCGCTACGGATATCGCGGAGCTGCTCAAACAAAATACGCAGCGACATACCGTTGCGAAGAGCACGGGTAGCAGCTTCCTGGATAACAATGCCGTCAGCCATTGGGTCACTGAAGGGAATACCGATTTCAATCGAATGGACCCCATTGCGTTCGAGGGTGCGGATGACGTCGGCAGTACCTTCCAGGGTTGGACAACCGGCACAGAAGTAGATGGACAGCAAGTTTTTAGGGCTGTCCTGAAAAAGTTGATTTATACGATTCATGATGTTATTCTAAATTTAATTCGTTCTTAATTCTTTGAGAAAACGTTCGATTCGTTCCACATCCTTGATGCCCGGAGATGTCTCGAAGCGACTGTTGATATCGATACCGGCAAGGCGGGGATGGTGGAATTCTTTCAGAGCTTTGACACTGTAAGAATTGATACCGCCGCTAAGCAGGAAGGGGGTACTACCAGTGTAACGTTGCAGAATGCTCCAGTCGAATTGCTGTCCGGAGCCACCGTAGTGGACGGTACGTGTATCGAACAGATAGTAGTCGCAGAAACCTTCATAATCAGATACGGCAAGAAGATCCTTGGGCAAAGCGATGGAAAACGCTTTGATGATCCGGATACCCTGTGAATGAAGGGTGCGGCAATATTCGGGTGATTCATCACCGTGCAGCTGGACGTAGTTCAGGCCGAAACGGTCGACATACATAAGGATGTTTTCTTTGGTTTCGTTGACAAAAACACCGACACGTTTGGCAAGCGTAGGCAGGTACCTGGGTATCTGGTACAGGTATCTGGGGGATTTGGGGTAGAAGATAAAACCGATCATATCTACACCTAATACTTCTACATCGCGGATATTGTCTGCATCGGTCATTCCGCATACTTTGATCATTGTATTCATGGGCTTATGTACCTTAAAAATCACGAATATATGACATTATGTGTGAATTTCCAAATTTATATACCGTGAATGAGTTCTTCCAATGTGCTCCCGGGATCGTCTGTACGCATGAATGTCTCTCCCATAAGGAAACCACGGAAACCTGCCGAGCGTAGTTCACGGATGGTTTCAGGGTGCGAAATACCACTTTCGGAAACGAGCAGCGGAGGCGTCTGAAAATCAATTTCAGCAACAGCATTTTTTAACTCTTCTGCAATGCGGAAAGAGTTTTCTATGTTGGTGACGAAGCTGCCCAGATTACGGTTGTTGACGCCGACCATATCCGTCTCCTTATATATATAGGAGAGTTCGGAGGTACTGTGTACTTCGAGCAGAACTTCAAGCCCAAGTTCGTGTGCCTGCATGGTGAGTGTGTGGCACTCGTCAGGTGTGAGGCAGGCGGCAATGAGCAGCACTGCATCGGCACCTACAATGCGTGCTTGCAGAAGCTGATACTTGTCGATGATGAAGTCTTTACGCAGGATCGGGATGTTGACCAGAGGGCGTGCTGTACGGATGTCACGCAGAGTTCCGCCGAAGAACTTTTCATCCGTGAGGATGGAGAGGGCGGAAGCTCCGGCAGTTTCATAAGCAGGAGGAATGAGGTCGGCCTGTGCGCTTTCCTTGATCCAGCCCTTGGAAGGGGAACGGCGTTTGAACTCGGCAATGATGCCGGATGAAGAGTTTGCGAGTGCACGCTTCATGCTGCGGACGGGCGTTGTGCCGGAAGCTCCGGTTCCGACAGTTTCCTGCATCATGGCAGCAGCTTGCTCTTGCAATTGACTGAGGGAGACTGCTTGCTTTTGCTGCTCTATCTCAATCCGCTTGTGGGCGATGATTTCGGATAAAATATCTTTCATTGTTTTTGTTTTTTGAGTTGACGAGGGGACGAGTTGACGAGGGGGGAAGGGCTGCGCTGTACTTGTGAGCGAATTTGCCCAGCCATCATGCCGAAAGGCCTTGTTCCCTTGTTAACTAGTTCCCTTGTCAACTATTAATCATTATAAACTTCTTCAACGTCTCCAGCGCCCGTCCACTCTCCAGCGATTGGCGAGCGATGGCAATGCATTCTTCGATTTCCTTTTCAGGTTCCATCACCTGTATGGCGAAGGCGGCGTTGACAATGACACATTGTGTTTGGGCACGTGTGGCACGGTTATTAAGGATGTTATCAAAGATGCGGGCGGCATCCTCCTTACAGGCTCCGCCGAAGAGCTCTTCGGGTTGTGCGGCATTGAAACCCAGCGCTTGCGGACGGTAAATCCGTTCGTAATTGCGCGTCATAACTTTGAATTCGTCCGTGAGGGAGATTTCATCGTAGCTATCGAGACTGTTGACTACCGCAAAATCTATACCGAGTTTGTAAAAAACATTTGTATAGAGTCGCATCTGTGCAAGATCGGCCACACCGAGCAACTGGTAAGTAGGCTTGCAGGGATTGACAAGCGGGCCAAGAAGATTGAACAATGTACGTACTCCCAATGCCTTGCGCACAGGGCCGACGAACTTCATTGCCGGATTGAAAAGTTGGGCGTGCAGGTAGGCGATGTTACACTCGTCCATGCTGCGTTTCAACTTGTCGGGATCATTGGTGAAGCGGATGCCGTGTTGCTCCATGACATTGCTTGCCCCACTGACGGAAGTGGCACCATAATTGCCGTGTTTGGCAACTTTGTAACCGGCTCCGGCCACCACAAAACAGGCACAAGTGGAAATGTTGAACGTGTTCTTTCCATCACCTCCCGTACCTACGATATCGATAGGCCGATAAGGCGCGAAGTCGATAGGGATACGAGTCTCCATAAGGGCTTCGCGAAAGCCGATTAGTTCATCTACTGTGATGCTACGCATCTGAAATACAGTGAGTAATGCGGAAATCTGTGCTTCGGGGTAAGCTTCCCGGGTGATGTTCAGGAGAATTTGCTTGGTTTCTTCCGAAGTAAGCTCTTCGTGGTTGAAGAGACGAGTTAATATATCTTTCATTTTCTTATTTACGATTAGACGATTTACAATTTACGATTGAAAATTCTGTTGTGTTCGGAATGCCTCACTTTAGTGTTTGAAATGTGGCATTTCAGACGCCTTTCAGCCAGTTGCCTACAATCTGTTTTCCATCGGGAGTCAGTACCGATTCCGGGTGAAATTGGATGCCGTGAACATCGTATTCCCGATGTTTCAGTGCCATGATTTGACCTTCGGAGCTGATGGCAGTGATAACCAATTCTTCGGGAAATCCGTCCGTATCCACTACCCAGGAGTGATAACGGCCGACTGGTATTTCAGTAGGAAGACCGGAGAAAATGTAATCTTTATTCTTTATTTTTACATTCGTTTGTATGCCGTGAAAGACTTCACTCAGATTGGTGAGCTTCCCGCCGAATGCTTGTCCGATGGCCTGTTCACCCAGGCAGACGCCAAGTATGGGTTTCCGTCCTGCGTAAGTGCGGATAACCTCTAATAGTAAGCCTGCCTCCTCGGGAATGCCGGGGCCGGGTGAAAGGATGATCTTATCATATTTCTCCAGTTCCTCAAGCTCAAACTTATCATTGCGTAGCACATCTACTTCTGCGCCGAGTTCTTTTACCAGATGGGCAAGGTTGTAGGTGAAAGAGTCGTAGTTGTCTATGATTACTGTTTTCATGATTTCATTTACAATTTACAAAGTACAATTTTTTAAGTACAATTTACAAAGTACAATTTGGCTGCGCTATGTACGCCGCATGGCAAATTGTACTTTGTACATTGTACATTGTACATGAATTTACATTTTCTCCGCCATTACGATTGCCTTTTTCAGTGCTCCCAGTTTGTTGTTCACCTCTTGCAACTCGTATTCTTCATTACTCTTGGCTACGATGCCACCGCCTGCCTGAAACCAAAGTACACCGTTGCGACTGACGAAAGTACGGATGGTAATGGCCTGGTTCAGTGAACCGTTCAGCCCGATGAAGCCG